>CAAGKR010350357.1_pt1 | contig 22058 bp, 19 predicted proteins | sample 2556971 | NCBI WGS metagenome assembly CAAGKR01 (sample SAMEA5207829, study PRJEB30636) | soil metagenome | biome: forest; feature: boreal; material: soil | place: USA | collected 2011-09 | depth 1 m | reverse complement strand
GTCGGCCAGCGGCGAGTCGGTCCCGATCGCCTCGGCACCAACCTGGTGGAACTGCCGGTAGCGCCCGGCCTGCGGGCGCTCGTGGCGGAAGAACGGGCCGAGGTAGAAGAGCTTCACCGGCTGCGCCAGCTTGTGCATGCCGTGCTCGAGGTAGGCGCGGCAGATCGGCGCCGTCCCCTCCGGCCGCAGGGTGATGCTGCGCCCGCCCTTGTCCTCGAAGGTGAACATCTCCTTGCGGACGATGTCGGTGGAGCGGCCGACCCCGCGCTCGAACAGCTCGGTGTCCTCGAAGGCCGGCGTCGCGACCGGCTCGTAGCCGGCGCGGGCGAAGATCGCCGCCGCGGCGCGCTCGATCCGCGCCCGGGCGTGCGCCTGCGCGGGCAGCACGTCGAAGGTCCCGCGGGGCGCCTGGTACTTGCTGGCCATGGTGGCCGCGACCTTACCTGCGGCGGGCGGCTATCGCGCCAGCGCCGTCAGGAAGGGATTGGAGGCGCGCTCGGCGCCCAGCGTCGTCGTCCCCATGTGGCCGGGGTAGACCGCGGTCTCATCGGGGTGGGACTCGACCAGCAAGCGGATCGACTCGATCAGGGTCGGGCCGTCTCCGCCCGGCAGGTCGACCCGCCCGACCGAGCCCTGGAAGAGCACGTCGCCGGAGAAGATCGCGTCCTCGCCGCGCACCGAGTAGGTGACGTGGCCGGGGCTGTGACCGGGGGTGAAGATCACGTCCAGCTCGAGGCCGGCCAGCTCGAGCACCTCGCCGCCGCTCACCTTCTCGTCGGCCTCGTAGCTCTCGTAGGGGCCAAACCCCTCGAAGGGGACGAAGGACATGATGTCGGCGAGGATCGGCGTCTCGACCGCCGGGCAGTAGACGGGGGCGCCGGTCGTCTCGGCCAGCGGCGCGACGGCGCCGATGTGGTCGAAGTGGCAGTGGGTGAGGAGGATCGCCTCGACGGTCACACCCAGCTCCTCGACCAGCGCCAGGATCCGCTCCGGCTCCTCGCCGGGGTCGACGATCAGCGCCCGGTCGGAGCCCTCGCGGCGCAGCAGGAAGCAGTTCTCGGCGATCGGGCCGACCGTGAGCATGCGGACATCCAAGCTCACGGCTTCGCCTGCGAGCGCATCCGCGCCCGCTCCCGCCGCCTCCACATCGTCATGTCGATGTAGTAGCCGGCCGGGATGTAGAAGACGAGCATGAAGGCGCCGAGGCCGAGCGCGGCGCCGGGCGCGCGTTTGAAGATCAGCAGCAGTAGGACGCCGAAGATGACGGCGGCGACCACGCCGCGGGTGGCCGCTCCACGCCAGGTCGGCGGCAGGTCGGCCTTCGGGCCGGTTTTGCGGCCGGCGCGGGCGCGGGCCTTGGCCTCCTCGCGGCTGCGCGGGCGGGCGGCGCGGCGGTTGGTGTCGATGCGGCCGCCCTGCGTGCCGCGGTGCTTGCGGCGGCGCTTCTTCCTGGTCTGGGCCATCGCTTGAATCTAATCGGTCGGGGGCGCCAGCCGCCGCTCGATCACATGACGATCGGGGTCGAAGCCGCGGATCGGCACGTCCTCGGGGTAGCCGGCCAGGGCGGCCTCGGGAATCAAGCCGATCAGCTCCGCGTCGACCGGGCTGGCGCCGAGCGGCGCAGCCAGGGCGCGCACCCGCTCGACCACCGTCGCCAGCGGCACCTCGAGCGGGTCGTGGATGTTGATCGAGACCTGGGCGCGGCCGCTGGAGAGCGGCAGGCCGATCGCCCGCACGCCGCGCAGGCCGCCGCCGGACTCGCGCAGGCCGGCGGCAACGGCACGAGCCGCGTCGAGGTCGGCGCCCTCGAGCTCCACGTTGAAGGCGGCGAGCGGCGGGCGGGCGGTGACCAGCGTCGCCCCGGCGGTGCGGTGGGGCAGGTCGGGCCCGTAGTCCGGGCGCAGCTCACCTCCCTCCATCCTCAGCCACAGCTCGGCGAGACCGCCGTTGCGAAAGTAAGCCCGCTCGGCGTGCTCGGGCCGGCTCGCCAGCTCCCCGTAAAGGAAGACCGACACGCCGAGCCCGCCGATCTGCTCGGCCACCACGAGCGCCTCGGTGCGGGCGGCGGCGCGATCGGCTGGGTCGAGCCAGACGACCGGGCAGACGTCGAGCGCGCCGATCGCCGGGTGAGCGCCCTCGTAAGTGGTCATGTCGATCGTCTCGATCGCCTCCTCGGCGCCGCTGACGAGGGCGTCCCGCAGCGGCCCCGGCCCGCCGGCGAGCGTGAGGACGGTGCGGTTGTGGTCGGCGTCGGAGTGGCGGTCGAGCAGGGCCACTCCGCGTGAGAAGGCGACCGCCAGCGTGTCGATCGCCGTGGCGTCGCGCCCCTCGGAGACGTTGGGGACGGCGAGCAGCGGCATCGTTCAGACCAGCAGCTCGCCGCCGCGGACGATCGCCTCGCCATCGATCTCCACGGTCGGCTCGAGCACCACGCAGTCGAGGTGGACCGGCACCTGGACGGTGCCGCCGATCGCCGCCGAGGCGCCGAAGGCGACGTGGGCGGTGCCGAGGATCTTCTCGTCCTCGAGGATGTTGCCGGTGAGGATCGCCCTCTCGTTGGTGCCGATCCCCAGCTCGGCGACGTTTGTCCCGTCCGGCCCGTGGGTGGTCAGCAGCTCCAGCAGGGTGGCGCCGGCCGTGCCGGTGGCCTCGGTGAGGTGGCCGCCGCGGACGGTGAGCGTGACCGGCGTCTCCACCCTCCCCACCCCGGCGATCGACCCGTCGACGACCAGCGTCCCCTCCCCGGTCCCCTCCAGCGGTGCGATGAACCCCTCGCCGCAGGGCAGGTTGCCGAAGGCGCCGCGAGCGCCCAGCTCCCCGGCGTCGGGGATGGCGGTCCGCCCCGCGAGCCCGAGCCGCAGGTCACTGCCGCGGGCGCAGGTGATCCGGGCCTCGCTCCCGGCGTCGAGAGCGGCCGCGACCGCCGCCCCGCGGCGCCGCAGCTCGCCCATGTCGGCGCTCATCACCCGAACGAGCATCTCCTCGGTTACGCCGGGCAGCGTCGCAATGCGAACGCCGGCCTCGCTGGCGGCTTTGCGGGCGGCGGTATGGGAGAGCGACTGGACGGTCGGGGCGAGGACGACGTCGGCAGCGGCCATCGCCGCGGCGACCGGCCCGGGCGGCTCGGCGGCATGGGACTCGCGCTCGGCGATCACGGCAAGCACCGCATCCGCCCCCACCGCCTGAGCCTCGCCCCGCATCAGCGCGCCGAGCCCCTCGGTCACCGGGTTGCAGACAACCAGAACCTCCTCGCCCGGAGCCACCCCCAGGCAGTCCCGGACCACCGCCCGCACCGCCCTGTCCAACTCCGCGCTCACGTGAGCAACCCTAGCCCGCAGCGCCCTCAGCCGGTGCGACAGGCCCGCCGCGGAGCGGCCCATCCCGACCCCGGAGTGCGGCCAGACCCACCTTCCATCACCCACCAAGAATCGCAGCTCGGCCCACGCATAACGCCCGTCGCGCCCCCGCTACGATCCCCATCCCCGCCGGAGTAGCTCAGCTGGTTAGAGCAGCGGAATCATAATCCGCGTGTCGGGGGTTCGAGTCCCTCCTCCGGCATCGACGAAAGCTCCGCCCAGGAGAGTTTCCTGTGCCCTGCTCGGCCGGGCGAGCCGCCGCGGTCGTCAGCCGCTGGGACAGCAGGCGCCGTCGATCCTGCAGCAGATCGGGGTCCCGTTGCAGCCCTCGCAGAAGGCGTAAGCCGTGTTGCAGCAATAGCTGCCGCACAACACGTAGCCCGCTTCGCAGCCGCCGCTTCCGCCCGTCCCGCCGCCTTCTCCCGGCGGAGGGTTTGCCGCCTGGCACTGAGCTTCACCTTCGGCTCGGTCCTGTACGAAGGCCGCATTGCAGAATTCCAGGTCCTTCAGGGCGCGTGCCCGTTCCCGGATGGCCCTTTCGATGTTCTTCTTCAGGCGCTTTCGCGCCGCTGGCTTCTTCTGCTTCCGCAGGTCGTCTTCCAGTTCGGGGATAGTTTCTGAAAGGGCGTCGTATTTTGCCAGCGGGTTCTTGACGCAGGCCTGGAAATCGGCGCGGACCTTTTCAAAGCTATCCGTACTGCATTGCGTAAGCTGCGTCGTTGCGGCACCTGCGATCGACGGCTGCAACAGGCGTATCGGCGCAAGGACGGCGATGGCCCCCGCTCCCACGGCGGTCCGCAGCGCTGTACGGCGGGTCGTGCCGCCTGCAACCACGGAGACGTCCCCGTCGCGGGCCGCGGGCGCGTGGGCGTCGGCGCTGCCACCAGCAGACCAGCGGGCCAGCGAGTCAAGCCACCGGTATCCGCCCTTCGGCTCCGGGCTCACGCGAGCACCCGATCGAGGCGCTCTTCGAGACGGTGGGATTCGGCGATTCGCTTGCGGGCGAGGCCGCCGGCGTCGGCTGCCAGATTGGGATCGATGAGCGAAAGTCCCTGGCGCTGGAGGTCAAGCGCCGCGATCATGGCCTTTAGCCACTTCTCCGCGAGATTCCTGCCGGGCGCGTCGGAGGCCACGGCCCTGACCCGGTGCAAGGCGTGCTGCGCGTCGCGTCGCCAATGGGCCAGTGCGTGCAGCGCCACCGCATCCTGCGGCGAGGGGTGGTTGAAGGAGCCGGGGCTTTTGACGTTGGACTTTGCGAGCGCGAGCAAAGCCACGGTGAAATCCCTTGAGTCATCGGCCAGGCGGGTGCGGTAGGGGTCGACTGCCGCCGACACCGCCGTCGCTCTGGCTCCTCCCGTACTTCGGGTGGAGCTCATCGGGCTGCCAGCCCTACGCGCTCATGCGCTGACTCTGGAGCGCTGCCGAGGACCACCTCACGGACCGCGTCGATGCCGAGGGCGGCGGGCCTCGAGATAAACCCCTTCTCGTCGATCTCGACGATGCCGGGAACTCCGTAGACGCGGTAGGCGTCGAAGAGCGCTTCGTCGTCCTGTGGAACGACCCGATCCAACCCGAACTCAGCGGCCTTCTCCTCGATACGCTCGATCCTACCGCTGCTGATCACGGCCAGCGTCAGCTCACTCGTACGCTCACGCTGGGCCCGCGCGACCGCATCGAGAGCCACCTCGCAGGCCCCGCAGTCGGGATTGGTGAAGAAGAGCGCGACCGGGCGCTCTAAAGCGAGCAGTGAGTCGAGCGAGACGGGCTCGCCATGAAGATAGTGGCCGACGAAAAGGGGAGCCGCCGTCCCGGGTTCGAGCGGTGGAAGGGCCGTCGGGCCCGCCGTCGGGGTGGCCGTCCCTGCGCCCTCGGCGTCGAGGCGAAGGAGCAGCCTGCCGTTCTGCTGCAACAACTGCCAGCAGAACCACCCGAGGCCGGCGAGACAGGCGACCATGAAGACGATGCCGGGGCGATCCTGCGCCGCCGGAACGGTAACCCAGCGGAATGCGCTCACCGGCTGTCCGCTCAGCGCGACGAACGCGGCGATACCGCCGAGCAGCAGGTTGCGAATCAGTGTTCCGCGCCCCACCTCGGTCTGGGTGAGCCCCCCGAAGCAGTTGCAGTCGGGTGCGGACCCCGCCCGCAGAGTGCGGGCTATCGCGACGCAGAAGATCACCAGGAGCGCCACCGCGGCCAGTGCGCCCCAGCGGGCCGTGGCGGCCGGAACCAGCGCCGCGGCGATCGCGAGCTCCGCGATCGGCAGCAGCGTCGCGCCCGCGGGGGTTAGGCGCGGCGGCACCCCGAACGCCTCGATCGCGCGCCGGGTGCCGGAGCGGTCCGCCAGCTTGGCTACTGCGGCCACCGCGAACACCACGGCCAGGAGCAGCTGCGAAAGCGAGACCGCGAAAGACACTCGATTCCTTCCTGTTGCGCCTCGGGGTGGGAAGCATATTCGGCCTCCTGAGCTAGCCTGGGAGCATGGCGACCTTCCTCCACACCTGCTACCGGATCGGCGACATCGACCGGTCCGTCGCCTTCTACGAGAAGCTGGGCTTTGAGGAGCGGGCGCGGATGCCGATCGGCGATGAGGCGATCAACGTCTTCATGGGCCTGCCGGGCGAGGATCCGCGGCTGGAGCTGACCTACAACCACGGGGTCGACTCCTACGACCTCGGCGCCGGCTACAACCACATCGCGATCGGCGTCGACGACCTGGAGGGGAGGTTGGAGCGCCTCGCCGCCGACGGCATCGCGCCGGAGAAGCCTCCCTACCGGCCCGGCGGTCGCACCGAGGGCCACCGAATCTGCTTCGTCCGCGACCCGGACGGCTACCGGATCGAGCTGATCGGGCCCTGAGCCCATCTCGCCGCTGACCCCTGGCTCAGCTTCGCGCGGCGACGCCGTCGTGGCGGAAATCCATCACGACTTCCTCCATCGTCGCGGCGTTGCACGGGACCATCTCCGGCCAGGGCCTGACCGGCTGCTCGCTTAGCGTCTTGAGGCCGTTGCCGCTGATCACGACGACGACGGTGTCGTCGGGATCCAGGACGCCCTGCTGGGCGAGCTTCATCGTCGCGGCGACCGTGGTGCCGCCGGCGGGCTCGGTCAGCACCCCCTCGGTGGCGGCGACCAGCTCCATCGCCTCGATGATCTCCCCGTCGGCCGCGGCGGCCGCCGAGCCGCCGCGGCTGCGCACCGCGTCCAGCACGAGGGGGCCGTCGCCCGGCGCCCCGATCGCCAGCGAGCGCGCCAACGTCTCCGGCTCCTGGGGCACGATCTCCTCGCTGCCCTCGATGATCGCCTTCACGATCGGAGAGCAACCGACCGGCTGTCCGACGTGGAGCTTGGTCTGGGCGGTCTCCGCCAGGCCGAGGATCTCCAGCTCGTTCAGCCCCTTGTGGACACGGGAGGCAAGGGTTCCCCCCGCGGCCGGCATGACGATGTGGTCGGGCGAGCGCCAGTCGAACTGCTCGACGACCTCGAAGGCGAGCGTCTTCGCCCCCTCGGCATAGAACGGGCGCAGCGTGATGTTGGCGAACTCGATACCGCTCGCGATCGCGAACTCGCGGCAGGCGCGGTTGGCTTCGTCGTAGTTGCCGTCGAGCTCGCAGACCTGGGCGCCGAGCGCGCGACAGCCGCGGGCCTTGGCGCGCTCGAGGTTCGCGGGGTAGAAGATGTAGGGCTTGAGGCCCGCCTTCGCGGCAAGCGAGGCGGTGGCGGTGCCGACGTTGCCGGTCGAGACGCAGCCGATCTCGTCCTTGCCGAGCTCGAGCGCGCGGGCCACGGCTATCGCGACCACACGGTCCTTGTAGGAGAGCGAGGGCCGGTTGGTCGAGTCGTCCTTGATGTAGAGGTTGCGCAGGCCGAGCTCGGCGCCAAGGCGGTCGGCGCGGATCAGCGGCGTGTCGCCGGAGTGGCGGCCGACACGCTCGACGGCGCTACGGCTGACGATCGGCATCAGCTCCTCGAAGCGCCAGAGGTTGAGGGGCCGGTCGGCGAGCGCCACCTCCGAGACCCTGGACCTGGCCAGCTCGTAGTCGTAGTCGATGTCGAGGCCCTTGCCGCAACTCGGGCACCGGAAGGCCGCCTCGGCGAGCGGCAGGCGCTCATCGCAGTCCCAACAGACGAGCGCGGTCGCGCAGGAGCGGGTGCGCGGAGGGTCGCCGGCGCCCCCTCCCCAGTCCGACCATCCTTGCCGATTCATGCCCAGACTCTCATTCGCCAGGCTCAAGACTAGCGACCTGGGGCTCCCCTGTCTCGTTATTCCCAGTTGGCAGGACATCTGTCGCATCCGGCCAGGGGCCGAGCAGGTCGGGACCGTCCTCGCGCCCGGAGGCGATCAGCAGCTCCTCGGCGAGGTGCGGGGCGAAGGGGGCGAGGGCCCGCGCGAGCAGCGCCAGGGCCGCGACCAGCGCCTCGGCGTCGTCGCGGCTGAGGGCGCCGCGGCGCTCGATCACGCGCTTCTCGTAGTCCCGAATCCGCTCGAAGAGGCGGGGGACGTTGCGCACCGCCTTGTGCATCTGGAGGTCCTCGAGGTCGGCGGTGATCCGAGCGATGCCGTTGGCGCACCATTTCCCCAGGCGCTCGCGCAGGAACTCGGTGTCGGCGGCCGCCTCCGCGTCGACCGGCGCGCCCTCCACGGCGGCGAAGCGCTCGTGCGAGTAGTCCCAGACGCCCAGCAGGAAGCGGCGCGCGAAGCGAATCGCGCCGTCGTTCCAGTTGAGGGTCTTCGCCGGCCCGGCGGCGTAGAGGACGGCGAGGCGAATCGTGTCGGCGCCGTAGCGCTCGACCAGCTCGTCGGGGTCGACCACGTTGCCGAGGTGCTTGCTCATCTTGCGCCCGCCGGCGATCACCATCTCGTGGAAGAGGCAGCCGGCGAAGGGCTCGCCGTCCTCGAGGAAGGAGAGCGGGCCGATCTCGCGCAGCGCCTTGGTGACGACGCGCTGGTCGAAGACGAAGCCGCCGCTGTCGGAGCCGGCGACGAGCCGCTCGGCCGGCAGCCACCGCTTCAAGTCCGGGTGGTCGAACATCGCCGTGTCCCGATCCTCCGGTGGCACGGCGGCGGGGATCCACAGCCACAGCGCGTCGAAGTGGCAGTCGAGGGTGTCGGTCTCGCGCCCGGCGGGCTCGCCGCACTTCGGGCAGGGGGCATCGACGAAGTCGGGGCGCTCGGCGAGCGGGTTCCCTTCGCCGGTCGGCTCGATGTCGCGGGGCAGGCGCACCGGCAGCTCCTCGACGGGAACCGGGACCGGGCCGCACCGCTCGCAGTGGACGATCGGGATCGGCGTCCCCCAGTAGCGCTGGCGGGAGATCGAGAAGTCGGAGGCGCGGTACCGCTTCGCCTCCCGCAGCTCGGGGTCCGGCCGGGCCCCCACGGGCGTCGGCGCCTCGACGGGCGTGCGCGGCATCCGCCGCCCGATCGTCTCGTCGGCCTCCTCGACGGTGGGGATGCCGAGCGCCGCGGTGGGGCCGTAGCGGGCGTCGACGATCGGGGAGACGAAGACGGGCAGCTCGCCGCCGGCGGGGCCGGCCACCGAGGCGCCCGTGTCGATCGCCGGCACAGCCGACGCGTCGCGGGCGCTGCGCTCCCAGCCGCCTGAGCGCAGCTCGTCCAGCTCAACCCGGACGCCCGGCTCCGAGACCCACCGCTCGACCTCCGGGTGGCGGGGCGAGAGCAGCACGAAGCGGGCCTCGCCGACCGAGTCCCGGTGCGGGGTGAAGACGGTGAGGGCGCGGCCGTCCGGCCCACTCAGGTCGAGCTCCACCCCGTCGGTGCGGCCCAGGATGTAGCGCTGGGTGGCGAGGGAGAGCTCGTCCCAGTGCTCGAGCTCGTCGAGGTTGCGGTCGTTCTCCTCGAGATAGGGCGCGATGCGCAGGAACCAGGTCGGGCGGCGGATCAGGCGGACCTCGTTGTGGCAGCGCCAGCAACGGCCGTCCTCGACCTGGAGCGCGGCCAGCGTGGTCTGGCAGTTGTCGCACCAGTCGACGGTGGCGTCGTCACGGTAGATCAGACCGGCGTCGAGCAGGGTGAGGAAGAGCCACTGCGACCAGCGGTACTGCCCCTCGTCGGAGCTGTAGAAGACGCGGTCGTAGTCGAAGGAGAGGCCGAGCCGCTTCATCTGGGCGAGCATCCGCTCGCCGCTGCGGGCGACCCACTCGGCGGGTGGCTCCCCGCGCTCGATCGCGGCGAGCTCGGCGGGCAGGCCGAAGGCGTCGAAGCCGAAGCCGAAGAGCACGGCGTCGCCGCGGGCACGGCGGAAGCGCGCGTAGGCGTCGCCGATCGCGTAGTCGCGCACGTGGCCCATGTGGAGGTTGCCCGAGGTGAACGGGCTGGAGGGCTTCACGTAGGCCCGGGGCTGCCCCTCGGCGGGCTTCGGCGCCTCGAAATCGCCCCGCTGCGACCACGCCTGTTGCCGGGCGGCCTCGACCGCGCCGGCGTCATAGGTCGCTTTCTCGGTGGTCATCTCCTTCGCATGCGCCCGGTGGGAATCGAACCCACGACCTTCGGTTGGAAAGACCGATGCTCTTTGGCCCCCTTACGGAAACCGTTTACCACTGAGCTACGGGCGCGGACGCGCCTCAGTTTACCCTCAGAGGCTCAGGCGAAGGTCCAGAGCTTGTTGCCGAGGAAGTTGAAGGGCATCGCCACCGCGACGGCGATCGCCTGGGCGGAGAGGTCGCCCATCTGGGCGCCCGCGACCAGGGCCTCGAGGACGACGAGGTTGATCGCCAGCGAGGCGGCGCTGACCGCGAAGAAGCGGGCCGCCTGGAAGGCCGGGTGGCCCTCCCCGGGGCCGAAGGTCCAGTAGCGGTTCCAGAGAAAATTGCTGGTGACGGCGACGCAGAAGGCGGCGACCGCGGCGACCGTGTGGTGGACGGCGAGGTTGCCGACCAGCAGGGCGAAGACGGCGAGGTTGATCAGGTAGCCGGAGCCGCCGACGATTCCGAACTTGAGCAGCTGCCACCAGTTGGCCGGCTGGCGGGCGGCGGCCCCCAGCCGGTCGGCGAACTCCGAGGCGCTCACCGCAGCACCTCGGAGGAGGCCAGGACACGGCGAGGCGAGATCTCCGGCTGGAACGAGGCCAGCGACCCGGCCTTCAGCGCCACCCGCCCCGGCACATACGCCTGCGAGGGCTCGCCGTCGATCACCACCGCGTTGCGGGCGAAGCCGGTGGGGATGTCGCGCAACACGTGGTAGGGGACTGGGTGGGGTCGCTTCGCCATGTAGCGCGTAAGGGTAAGGCGGTTGAACCTGAGGCGCTCCACGGGGTGGAAGGCGGGAGGCAGGTGCACCGGGCGCCCCGACACCCGCGGCTTGGCGATCACGTCGACCTCGCGCACCGGCACTTTGCCGCCGTAGAGCGGTTGAGCTCCATCGTTCAGGTAGAACTCGACCGGGTCGGCCGAGAGTTTCCAGGTGACTATCGCCCGTGGGCGGACGGGCGACCCCAGCTCCTGCGCGAGCTGACGGAGGCCGGGGCGCTGCAGGTTGGGCGTCTGGGCCACGTGGATGTCGAACGCGACCCAATATGCCACCAGCACGGTCGCCAGGACAAGCCCCACCCGGCGCGCCCCGGCGGTCGCGAACCCGACGCCCGCCGCGGCGGCGATCGGGACGAGGGCCGGAAGCAGATTGCGCCCCACGACGTAGTCCTTGCCGGCAAGCGCGGCGGCTGTGGCGAGCGCAACAACCCCCACCCCGACGATCAGGCCGATCCCGGCAGAGCGCTTCTCCTTCCGGGTGCCGCGGAGCATCGCCAGGGCGAGTGCGGCGAGGACGAGGATCGCCGGGATGATCGCGAACCGATTCCGCGGCGGCTCGGCGATCACGTGGCCGGTCTCGCCGATCAGGAAGCTGGTGGCGGTTTCCCAGAGGCGGCTGGAAAGGGGACTGTGGTCGATCCAGCCGATGTGGTGGGGGTTGACCTGCGCCGCCAGCAGCGGCAGCAGGGCCAGCCCGACCACGACGATGCCCCCAACCGCCACCGCCACCCGACGCCAGTCGGCTCGCAGGGCGACCAGCAGCCAGACGGCCTCGATCGCCACCGGGAACCCGGCGAAGTAGTGGCTGGGCAGGGCGCCGATCGAGGCCAGCGACCAGATAGCGAGGTCCCGGTTGTCGCGGGTTCGCAGCGCTCGCAGGAAGAAGAGCAGGGAGACCGCTGCGAAGAGGACCAGGAGCGAGTAGGAGCGCGCCTCCTGCGAGTACCAGATCAGCATCGGGTTGACGGCGACGATCGCGGCGGTGATGAGGCCGGCACGCTTCCACGAGAGCTCTCGGCCGATCAAGTAGGCGACGGGAACGGTGGCCGCCCCGAACAGCGCGGAGAGGGAGCGCAGCCCCACTTCTCCGAAGCCGAAGATCTTCGCCCACCCCCAGGCGATCACGTAGTAGAGGGGCGGGTTGGACTCGCTGTGTTTGACCTCGCGAAGCATGTGGAGGAAACTCCCCGGCAGGACCCGGGCGGCGGTGATCACCTCGTCGTGGTGGTAGCTCTGCAGGCCGAGGGTCGAGAAGCGGATCGCGACGCCGAGCGCGGTCAGGCCGGCGACCGCCCAGAGGACGGACGACCGGGCAGGCGCGAGGCGCCTGTCGGCCGTGCCGATATCGGCAGCCGGAGGAACGGTGGCTGTGGAGGTTTCCACGGAGGCTGGAGATTCGACGGAGTGGCTTAGGCGGCCTTCAAGGGAGGCTAAAGCGAGGATAAAGCACTCGGGCGGTCTCGCTCATGGCGTGCAGGCGCTTTTGGGCATCGTCCGGTTCGGGCCGAAGGAGGGAGGCGCGGCCGCGGCGGAGTCGCCCCACTTGCGGTTGGGACTCGGGCCGAGCTGGAAGTCGATGCGACCGCCGCGGGCGAGCGCGCAGTAGGTGGTCCAGGGCTGCCCGAAGGGACGGCCGTTGAACCGCACCCCCCGAATATATGGAGCGCTCGCCGGGCTGAGGGCAACTTTGCGGGGCTTCGGCGGCTTGCGGTGCTTCTTGCCCTTCGGGGGCTTCGACTTCCTGAAGGTGAAGGCGGTGGCGGTGATCAGCGCCCGCTTGTGGTGCGGCAGGCTGATCGCGGCGCGCCCGAACAGCGGGCTGCCGACCGCCAGCAGCCCGACCCCGGGCACCCCTGGGTAGAGGCCGAGCGCCCCGAACACGTACCAGGCGGACAGGGTGCCGAGGTCGTCGTTGCCGGGATAGCCGTCCGGCGAGGTGTCGTAGAGGGTGAGGAGCGCGCGGCGGACCGCCTCCTGCGTGCGGTAGGAACGCTGCGCCCAGTCATAGAGCCAGGGCGCCTGCAGGGTGGGCTCGTTGCCCAGCAGCGCGTGGTCGGTGTGGGTGCCGCCGACGCTCCCGTTCAGCTCGCGCAGGAAGTAGTCGAGCCTCGATGCCGCCTTGGCCCGCCCGCCCATCTTGCGGAAGAGGCCGGAGGGGTCCTGGGGCACCATCCAGGTGTACTGGTAGGAGTTGCCCTCCGCGAACCCGCCTCCTTCCAGGTCGTTGTACGGGTTGGGGAATTCGCCGCTGGCGTAGCGCGGCTCGATCAGGCCGGTGGCCGGGTTGTAGAGGCGCCGCCAGGTGGCGGAGCGGCGGATGAATTCGCTGTAGGTAGAGCGGTCGCGCCGGGCGCGGGCGGCGAACTGGGCGATCGCGAAGTCGTCGACCGCGTACTCGAGCGTCGTCGCCGCCGACCCCCAGACGTCTTCGGGGGAGCCGTAGATCGAGTTCGCGTTGCGGATGTTGGTGTCGACGTCGAAGGGGATGTAGCCCAGCGACTCGTAGTCGCCGAGACCCTGGCGCTCCAGGTATTCGCCGTTGGTGCTCTGGCACGGCTGGGTCGCCCCCTTGACCATCGCCGCCAGCGCCGCGCCGCTGTTGAAGCCGCCGACCCCGAAGGCGGCGGCCGAGGCGATGATCGGGTCGGCGGAGTCGCCGACCATCGTCATGCTCTGCCCGTTCGCGTAGGGCCAGCGCGGCAGGCAGCCGCTCTGGGCGGCGTCGGCGAGCAGCGAGCTGATCATCTCGGTGGCGCGCTTCGGCGTCAGGATCGAGAGCAGCTGGATCTCGGTTCGGTAGATGTCCCAGCCCGAGAAGTCCGCGTACTGGATGCGGCCGCCGGCGTTATGGATCAGCCCATCCATCCCGGGGTAGGAGCCGTTGAAGTCGCTGAAGGTCCGTGGCGCCAGGAAGGAGTGGTAGAGCGCCGTGTAGAAGGTGTCGAGGTGGCGCGCCGAGCCGCCGCTGACTTGGATTCGACCCAGCGCGGCGTTCCAGCTTCGCTGCGCCCGTGTCGCGATCGTGCCGAAGCCGGCGCCCGGGTCTTCCGCGGCGAGGTTGGCGCGCGCGTCTTCGACGCTGACGAAGGAGACGCCGACCCGGACCAGCACCACCTTGTTTTCGCCGGTGTCGAAGGTCGCGTAGGCGCCGGCGCCGGCGCTCGTCGCGGGATTCGTGGGCGGGGTCTGGCTGTCGCTCGCGGACGTCGACCCAGGGGCGAACTGGTCGCGCTGCCAGGTGCCGTAGGCGGCGAAGGGGCGATTGAAGACCGCGGCGAAGTAGACCTTGTAGCGGGGGCGCTGGCCGCAGAAGAGCCCGCTCGAGGCGGCGCCGTCGATCTCGCGGCCGTCGGGGTTGACCTGGACGCTGGCGAAGTCGTCTGGCTGGGCGCTGCCGCCGGCGTTGACGAGCACGCTCGAGTGCGGGTTCGGCGGAAAGGTGAAGCGGGCCATGCCGGTCCTGGTCGTCGCCGTCAGCTCGGTGTTGATCCCGGCCCCCTGCGCCGGGTTGAGGCGCATCGAGTAATAGCCGGGCCGGGCCCGCTCGCCGGAGTGGGAGAAGCCGGGCTGCAATTCCCCGTCGAGGGAGGAGCCGGACGCGGCCGGCGAGGATTCGAGCGGTTCGGTCGTCGGCAGGAAGGGGAAATCCCCGTAGAGGGAGCAGCCGGCGCCGCTGAGGTGGGTGAGGCTGAATCCTTTGACGTGCGTGTCTCGGTAGTCGTAGCCACCACCCCCGTTCTTGTCGGCGGGCGTGGTGTCGGGGCTCCACTGCACCATCCCGAAGGGGACGGCGGCGCCGGGGAAGTTGTGGCCTCCGCCGAAGGTCCCGGGCCCCGGCCGGGTGCCGGCGAACGTATTGACGTGATCGGCCAGGCCGGAGGCGGCCGCCGAGGGCGCCGCGATGGCGAGGAGGAGCGCGAAACACGCCCCCAGCATGGGGATTTTCGTCTTGACGATCGTCGGCCTGCTCTTCCGGGTGAAACCCGCTGCCCCTGGACGAAGCCCTACACGTTAGTCGGCACCCCCGAGGTCAACACGGGGGCTCACGTAAGGGAGCGGCCGGGCGCGTAATGTTCCCGCCCTCTATGCGGGGCAGAATCGCCATCCTCGCGGCCGCCCTGGTGGTGGTCGCCACGCTCGTCGTCGTCCTCACCTCCGGCGGCGGCGGTGGCAACGGCGCCCTGCAGCGACTCCAGCAGCGGCGCCCCCAGCACAAACTCCCCCCGATCCCCGGAGCCCCCGGCGTCGACGTGATCTCACCGCGCAATGGCGCCCGCCAGACCAGCAGCGCGGTCGTCGTCCGGGTGGTGGTCCACAACTTCCGCCTCTCTCCCCGTCAGTTCGGCCGGGAGCCCGAGCTGAGCGAAGGCCACATCCGCTTCCAGCTTCACCGGGTCCCCGACTGCATCGCGCCGAAAAGGCTTCGCCAGGCGCTGAAGAGCCCGCTCAACAGCGGCAGGCTGCTCGGGGCCTCCTTCGACTTCCCGCAGTACTCGGGGCCGAACGGCGTCCTCGCCGAACGGCTCGGCACCGCCGGCAGCTACTCGCCCGCGACGCGGCCGGTGATCTTCTACCACGACCTGCCGCCGGGCTTCTACCACATCGTCATCAACCTGGCCAACAACAGCGGGACGATGACGCCCTTCCACGGCGTCACCAACTTCCAGATCGTGCCCCCGCCCGGTCACGGCGGGCCCGGCCCTTGCAAGAAGGGGAAGATCCCCAGCGCCAGGGCCGCGGCGGCGCTCGAATAGGGCAATACTTCACTTTGTATAGTCAGGTCTGATGCGGACCTACCGCCGCCTGATGGGATTTCTGCGTCCCTACCGCCGCCAGCTCTGGGGCTCGCTGGCCTTCGCCTGGGCGGCGATGGGGATGACGGTGCTGATCCCCTGGCTGGTCGGTCGGGCCGTGAACGCGATCGAGAGCGGCAACAAGCCCGACCTCCTCCCCCTTGCCCTGGCGATCGTCGGCGCGAGCATCCTCAGGCTGGGCCTGACCGTGGTCAGGCGGCTGGTCGCGGGCAAGGTTTCGCTCGCGGTCGAATTCGACCTGCGCCAACTCTTCTATTCGCACCTGCAACGGCTGGACCTGGGCTTCTTCGACTCCCAGCAGACCGGCCAGCTGATGTCGCGGGCGACGGTCGACCTGCAGGCGATCCGCTTCTTCCTCGGCTACGGCCTGATCTTCATCACCCAGAACCTGCTGACGATCGTGCTGGCGAGCGCGGTAATGCTCGCGATCAACCCGCTGCTGGCGCTGATCGCGCTGGCGCCGGCGCCCTTCGTCGTCTACACCGCCTCGCGCTACAACCGCATCTCTCGCCCGGCGCTGCAGGAGGTCCAGCAGCGGATCGCCGAGCTGACCGCGGAGGCGGAGGAGAACGTCTCCGGGATCCGCATCGTCAAGGCCTTCGCCCGCGAGGAATACCAGCTGCACCGCTTCCAGCGCGCGGTCGCCCGGGTCTTCGACCAGAGCATCTACTCGACCCGCCTGCAGGCGTTCTTCTCGCCGCTGATCGGGCTGCTGCCTCAGATCGGCATCGCCCTGGTGCTGCTGGTCGGCGGCCGCGAGGTGATCGCCGGCAACCTCAGCCTCGGCAACTTCGCCGCCTTCTACACCTACCTGGTGATACTCGCCGGGCCGATGCGGATGCTCGGCGTAACGATGGGGATGGCGCAGCGGGCGGTGGCTTCGGGCAATCGGATGTTCGAGATCATCGACCGCGAACCGGCGATCCAGAGCCCGCCCGGCGCTCCCGCCCTGCCCGAGGGCGGCGGCGAGGTCGAGCTGCGCGGGGTGACGCTGCGCTACGACGGCTCCGCGCCCGCCCTGACCGCCGTCGACCTCCACATCGAGGCGGGCAGGACCGTGGCCCTGGTGGGCCCGTCGGGCTCGGGCAAGACCAGCATGGTCGGACTGATCGCGCGGCTCTATGACCCCAGCGAGGGGACGGTGCTGGTCGACGGCGCCGACATCCACGAGGTCGACGTCGGCTCGCTGCGGTCCGAGGTCGCCTTCGTCGCCGACGACAGCTTCCTGTTCACCGCCAGCGTCGCCGAGAACATCGCCTACGCCCGCCAGGAGGCGAGCCTGGAGGAGATCGAAGCCGCGGCGCGGCGCGCCCAGGCCGACGGCTTCATCCGAGAGCTGCCCGATGGCTATGAGACCAGGGTCGGCGAGCGTGGGCTGACCCTCTCCGGCGGGCAGCGCCAGCGCGTCGCGATCGCCCGCGCCCTGCTCGCCGACCCACGGATCCTGATCCTCGACGACGCCACCTCCTCGGTCGACGCGACCACCGAGGAGGCGATCAAGTCCGGCCTGCGGGAGGTTATGGTCGGGCGGACGACCTTGATCATCGCCCACCGGCTCTCGACCGTCTCCCTGGCCGACGAGGTGGTCGTGATGGACGGCGGCCGGATCGTCGACCGCGGAACCCACAAGGAGCTGCTCGCGGGCTGCGGCTTCTACCGCGAGATCGCCGAGCACGGGCTGGCCGACACGGTATTCCTGCAGCGCGATCTCGAGAGCCGCGAGGAGATGGCGCGGCTGTGAACGAGCGCGAGCCCTCCACCAACCGGCTGCGGAACATCTTCCTGCTCTTCACGGCGCTCTGGCGCCTGCTCCGCGGCGAGGACCAGCGTGGCCGCAAGGTGCGCTGGATGATCGGGCAGCTGCGTCCCTACCGCGGCCGCATGGCGCTGATGTTCGTGGCGCTGCTGATCGAGACCGGCGCCGGTCTCGCGCCCCCATACCTGGCCGGGCGGGCGATCGACGCCGGGATCAAGACCGGTGACCTCAGCTCCCTCGACCTGACCGTCGTCGCCTTCGGCGTCGCCGCCCTGCTCTACGCCGTGGGCACCTATGCGGAGACCTACCTGGTGGGATGGGTTGGCACCCGCTCCCTCCAGGACCTCCGCGAGCGGCTCTTCTCCCACATCCAGTCGATGTCGATCGGCTTCTTCACCCGGCGCAGCCCCGGCGTGCTGATCTCACGGATGACCAACGACGTCGAGGCGCTCAACCAGCTCGTCACCGACGGCGTGGTGACGATGTTCTCAAGCACGCTGACCCTGGTCGGCGTCGTCGTGATCCTGCTGGTGCTCGACGCCCAGCTGGCCCTGGTCACCTTCCTCACCTTCCCGTTGCTGATGATCGCCAGCATCGTCTTCCGGATCGTCTCCGCCGGCGCCTACCGGGCGACCCGGGAGCGGATCGCGGCCGTCACCGCTTACCTGCAGGAGACGCTGAGCGGCGTGCGGGTGGTGCGCAGCTTCGGCCAGGAGCCACGGCACGAGGCGGTGATGACCGACCTCAACGAGCGCAACCGCGCCGTGAACATGAAGACCGTCTACCTCAACGCCTCCTACTTCCCGGCGGTCGAACTGCTGGCGGCGATCGGCACCGCGGTGATCCTGCTCTATGGCGGCTCGCAGGCAATCGACGGCGCAATCCAGATTGGCATCATCGTCTCCTTCGTCGGCTACCTGGCGACCTTCTTCGAACCGATCCAGCAGCTCTCCCAGCTCTACACGACCTACCAGCAGGGAATGGCGGCGCTGGACAAGATCTTCGACCTGCTCGACACCAAGCCGGACATGGTCGATGCCCCCGGCGCGATCGACCCTGGCACCCTGGATGGCGAGATCGACATGGAGGGCGTCTGGTTCTCCTACGAGGACAAGGCGGAGCGGACGCGGGAGCAAGCTCGCGAGATCACCGGTGATGAGGAGCGCGAGCTTGCGGGAGCAGAGCATCCGCCGCCTGATGATTGGGCGCTGCGCGACGTCGACCTCCATGTCCCACCCGGCCAGACGCTGGCACTGGTCGGCGCCACCGGGGCGGGCAAGTCGACCTTCGCCAAGCTCGTCGCCCGCTTCTACGACCCGCAGCAGGGGCGAGTGCTGGTCGACGGCCACGACCTGCGCGGCGTCCAGCAGCGGGCGCTGCGGCGCCAGCTTGGGATAGTCCCCCAGGAGGGCTTCCTGTTCTCCGGCAGCGTCCGCGAAAACGTCGCCTTCGGCCGTCCTGAGGCGCGCCTCGAGGAGATCGAGGCGGCGATCGCGACCGTCGGCGCGAGCGAGTTCGTCGCCGCCCTGCCGGACGGGATCGAGACCCAGGTCGGAGAGCGCGGGGTCCAGCTCTCGGCGGGACAGCGCCAGCTCGTCGCCTTCGCCCGGGCGTTGCTGGCCGAGCCGCGCATCCTGATCCTCGACGAGGCGACCTCGAACGTCGACGTGCGGACCGAGAAGACGATCGAGAAGGGCCTGGAGCGGCTGCTACGGGGCCGGACGGCGATCGTCATCGCCCACCGCCTCTCGACCATCCGCCGCGCCGGCAAGATCGTCGTGCTGGAAGGCGGCCGGATCGCGGAGCAGGGCACCCACGACGAGCTGATCGAGGCGGGCGGCCCCTACTCGCGCCTGTATGGCGCCTGGGCAGAGTCCTCCGCCGCTTAGCCCGGGCCGATGCCGCCGGAGTTGCCGCCGCCGCCGCTCGTGCCGCCACCTTCCGGCGCCGCGGGAGCGGTTTCGGCCGTACCACCGGCGCCGCCGGTGTTCGGAGCCGGAGCCGATTCGGATTCCGGAGCTTCGGTCGGGGCCGCCGGCGTCGTGGTGCCCGGCGTCGGGGACGACGAGGACGGCGTCGTCGTGCCCGGGCCGGCGGAAGGCGCGCTTGGCCCTTCGCCGCATTCCTTGAAGCCGTAGGCCTGCGCCGCCGACTGGAAGGAGACGATGGCCGAGGTGGCGCTGGACTCGGCAGAGCTGAGAGCGCCGCTGTCGCCGCGTTCGTCGGCGAGTTTGGCTTCGCTCTCGGCGGCGGAGAGGGCTTCGGCGGCGGAGACGAATTCGGAGTTGCCGCCGCCTTCGGGCGTCCCCAGCCCGATGAGGCTGCTGACCATGCCGGTGTAGATGTCCGCCACCTGGCCGACCTGGCTGGAGGACCCGGAGCTCGACGAGCCGGTCGCACCGACCGCCGCGTTCACCTCAGCGCAGATCGCGTCGCCCTGTTTGACGTATTCGGCCTTGCTGAGCGAGGCGGTCGGCGGCGGCGTCGCCACCGTCGGAGTCGACGCGGTCGAGGCGCCGCCACCACCACCGCAGCCAGCCATCGCAAGAGCGGCAAGCGGCAGCGCGATCAGGAAGTTCCGGGGTCTCATCGGAGGGGCGACGGTAGCAGAGCGATTAGACGCCCCTGTGCAGGGGCTTTGGAACTGCGCCCCAGGGGCTCGAACCCCAAATTCCAGTTCCAGAGACTGGCGTGTTGCCAATTACACCAGGGCGCAACGAACACCTTGAGGATATCCAGCAGCAGCGCGCGACGGGCGCGGAGAGCGTGCGCGCTACGAAATCTTGCTCAGGTCGCTGCCGGGGTCGGCGATCTTGTCCCTGACGGCTGAGACGTCGACGCGGTCGGCGAGCAGGCGGCGGGCTTCGGCGAGGTCTTCGGAGCGCTCGACGCTGAGGGCGCCGGCGACCCGGCCGTCCTTCAGGTACCAGACCGAGAACTCGCCGCCGTCGCGGTCGCCGCGCCAGATTGGGGCCTCGTCCCATTCCTGGGCCGGACCGACGTACTCGAGGCTCGCCCAGTCGGCGAGGTCGCTGAAGAAGTATGGGACGACCTCGTAGTCGCGATCATCGCCGAGCATGTTGCCGGCGGCGTGCATGCCCTGCTGCATCGCCACGTCCCAGTGCTCCACCCGCAACCGGCGGCCGTGGACGACGCTGTCGTAGGAGCAGCAGTCGCCGGCCGCGTAGATGCCCTCGGCGGAGGTCTGGAGCTTCGAGTCGCAGAGGATCCCGTTGTCGACCTCGAGCCCGGCGCGCTCGGCCAGCATCGCGTCGGCGCGCACGCCGGCGCCGACCACGACGGCGTCGCACTCGATCGCACGACCGCTCTTGGTCACCACCGCCTTGACGCGCCCGTCGCCCTCGAATGCCTCCAGCTCCTCCCCGCCGAGCACCTCGACGCCCTTCGACTCGATCAGCTCCTGAAACCAGCGGCCCGCGTCGGCGCCGAAGGTCCGCGAGAGCGCCACGTCCTCCATCATCACGATCGTGCACTTGACGCCCTTCGCGGTCAGCGAGGCGGCGACCTCGGTGCCGATGTAGCTGCCGCCGATCAGCACCACGTGCCCGGCGGCCTCGGCGTCGGCGCGGATCGCGTCGGAGTTGCCGAAGGCGCGCAGGTAGTGGATCCCCTCGTTCTCGGCCCCCTCGACCCGGAGGATGTTGACCATCGCGCCGGTGCCGAGCAGCGCCTTGCCGAAGGCCACCTCCTCCCCACCCTGCAGCTTCGCGGTCCGCGCCGCCGGGTCGAGCGACATCACGTTGCGCCCGCTCAGCAGCTCGACGCCGTTCTCCTCGTACCAGGAGGGCGGGTTGACATAGGCGTCCTCGCGCTTCGCCTCGCCGCGCAGGTACTCCTTGGAGAGCGGCGGGCGTTCGTAGGGCGGCTCGGGCTCGCGCCCGACCAGCAGGATCGACCCCGCCGCGCCGCGCCGCCGCAGCTCCGCCGCGCAGTGGGCGGAGGCCATGCCGCCGCCGATCAGCAGGAAGTCGACCTCCCTGTCAGCCATCGGTCGCAGTTCCGTTGCTCCCGGGCCCGAAGAGCGCCTTCAGGTCATCCTCCTTACCCGGGTCGAGCACCGCCAACACCTCGTCGCCGGCCTCCAACACCGTGTCGGGGCCGGGGACGAAGCCCTTACCGGCGCGCAGGACGGAGATCAGCAGGCTGCCCTCCGGCATCCGCAGGTCGCCGACCCGGCGGCCGGTGACCCCCGAGTCCTGCCCCAGCAGCATCTCGATGATCTCCAGCTGCTCTTCCTGCAGGTCGAGCAGGTGGACCAGGCCGTACTCGGGCACCTCGTGCTCGAGCAGGCGGAGGATCAGGTCGGTCGCCGAGACCGAGGGCCTGATCCCCAGCAGGTCGAAGTGCTGGCGGTTGCGGGGGTTGTTGACCCTGGCGATCACCCGGTCGACCAGGTACTTCTCGCGGGCGACCTGGCAGATCAGCATGTTGTCCTCGTCGTCGCCGGTCACCGCGATCACCATCTCGGCCCGCTGGATTCCCGCCCGCTCCAGCACCCACAGCTCCGAGGCGTCGCCGTAGGAGACGTTGTGCTCGAGCTCCTGCTCGACGGTCAGGTAGCGGCGCCGGTTGCTCTCGATCACCGTCACCTCGTGCTCCTTCTCGAGCAGCTCGCGCGCCAGGTTCCAGCCCACCTTGCCCGCTCCGACGACGATGATGTACATGGCTCTCCAGTCCTCCGTCGGCTACGCGGTTTCCACCGAGTCGTCCGGCCCGCCGCCGGCCCGCCCCGCGCCTTCGCGGACGGCGTTCTCCAGCATGTCGATCGCGACCCGGGTCGGGCAGACCGTGTGCAGGCCCTGGCGCTGGTACCACTCGGCCCGCAGCGGGTCGAGCACCCGCGCGATC
>CAAGKR010370519.1_pt1 | contig 22091 bp, 18 predicted proteins | sample 2556971 | NCBI WGS metagenome assembly CAAGKR01 (sample SAMEA5207829, study PRJEB30636) | soil metagenome | biome: forest; feature: boreal; material: soil | place: USA | collected 2011-09 | depth 1 m | reverse complement strand
GTTGTATAGTGGTTGACCGCGCGCGGGCGTGGCGGAATTGGCAGACGCGCCGGGTTTAGGTCCCGGTGAGGCGACTCATGGAGGTTCGAACCCTCTCGCCCGCACCACCGCATGACCAGACGCGCGGCGCGGCCCTCCCTGTGAGGCACGCCTCCCGTCTTTCTCCGCAAGCGAACCCCGGATATCAGATAGCAGGAGGACCCTTGGAACCGACCGTTGAGAAACTCGAAGGCAACCGCGTTCGCGTGACGGTGTCGCATTCGTCAGCCGAGGTCGACGAGGCCGTAGCGGCTGCGTACGCGCACGTATCTCATCGGATCAAGCTGCCGGGCTTCCGTCCGGGCCGTGCCCCGCGTCCCTTGATCGACAGCCGTGTCGGGCGGGAATCCGTTCTCGCCGAGGCTCTCGAGGAGCTGGTGGAGTCGAGCTACCCTGCCGCGCTCGACGCGCTGCGTCTGCGCCCGATGGGCGCGCCCGACATGGGCGACCTTGACCTGATCCAGGAGGGCGTCGACTACACCTACACTGCGGAGGTCGACGTCCGGCCCGACCTTACCGTCAGTTCGATCGAGGACCTTGAGGCCGAGGTACCGCCTTCCAAGACGACCGACGCCGAGATCGACGCCCAGATCGAGTACCTCCGCGACCGTTTCGCGACTCTCGAGGTCGTCGAGGACCGCGGCATCGCCGACGGCGACTTCGCCCTGCTCTCGTTCACGGGGACCGTGGACGGCGAGCCGGCCGAGGACCTCACCGTCGACAAGTACCTCTACGAGATGGGCCGCGGCATCATGCCGGAGGCGTTCGACGCCGGCGTCACCGGCGCCAAGGTCGGGGAAGCCGCGCACGTCGAGTTCCCCATCCCCGACGACGCCGCCAATCAGGACTACGTCGGCAAGACCGCGGCCTTCGAGATCCAGATCCACGAGATCAAGGCGAAGACGCTGCCCCCGGTCGACGACGAGCTGGCCTCCAACATCGGCGGGTTCGAGACGATGGCGGACCTGCGCGAGGATATCCGCACCAAGCTCGACGAGAACAAGGCGACCGCGCACATGCGTCTTGTGGAGCGAGGCGCGCGGGCCGCGCTCTCGGAGCGGCTCGAAGGGGAGATCCCGAACGAGCTGTTCGCGGATCGGACGCAGGCGATGACCGAGGAGTTCTTCGACTCGCTGAAGGATCAGGGGATATCCATCCAGGAGTACCTTGAGCAGACCGGAGCCACGGCCGAGCAGATCCAGTCGGACATCTCGCGTGAGGCGGCGCTTCGCGTGCGTGACGAGATGGCGCTGGAAGCGCTCTTCCGTCAGGCCGGCCTCGAGTACTCCGGGGAGGAGCTCGACGCCGAGATCGCGAAGATCGCGGACGCCGACAAGGTGCCTGCCGCCAGCATGCGGGAGCGTCTGCTGCGCTCGGGCGTCCTGGGGATGCTGCGCGAGCGGTTGATGCATCGGCACGCCACGCGCTACCTGATGGAGCACGTAGAGGTAGTCGAGGTCGACCCGGCCGCCGCGCGCGCCGCGGACAAGCCGAAGGCCGAGGCGAAGAAGAAGACCACCGCGAAGAAGCCGTCGAGCAAGCCCGACGACTCGAGCGAGACCAAGGAGTAGAGAGCCATGACACTTCCAGACATCCGGGCGCTCGTGCCGATCGTCGTCGAGCAGACGAGCCGCGGCGAGCGAAGCTTCGACATCTTCTCGAGGCTTCTCAACGAGCGCATCGTGTTCCTGGGCCACGAGATAGACGACCAGATCGCCGACCTCGTGATCGCACAGCTGCTGCACCTGGAGTCGGAGGACTCCGAGAAGGACATCCAGCTCTACATCAACTCGCCAGGCGGCGGGGTGACCTCGGGGCTGGCCATATACGACGCCATGCAGTACATCCGCTGCGACGTCGCCACGAGTTGCATAGGCCAGTGCGCCAGCATGGCCGCCGTCCTGCTCGCAGGAGGCGCTGCCGGCAAGAGGTTCGCGCTGCCCAACAGCCGCATCCTCATCCACCAGCCGTGGGGCGGTACTCAGGGGCAGGTCACGGACATCGAGATCCAGGCCAAGGAGATGTTGCGCCTGAGGGCCGGTCTCGACGAGATCCTGGCCAAGCACACCGGTCAGCCCGTCGAGAAGATCCACCTCGACACCGAGCGCGACAACATAATGACCGCGCAGGAAGCGGCCGACTACGGCCTCGTGGACGCGGTCTTCACCCACCGCGAGAAGAAGTAGGGGCAGGTCGCATGCCCGGCATAGTCGACGGCCCCGAGCACCTCAACTGCTCGTTCTGCGGCAAACCGCAGCGCCAGGTCCGCAAGCTCATCGCTGGCCCGGGCGTCTACATCTGCGACGAGTGCGTCGAGCTGTGCAACGAGATCGTCGACGAGGAGCTAGAGGATGAGGCCGGCGAGGCCTTCCTCGCAGGCGACCTGTCGACTCCACGCGAGATCTACGCGGTCCTGGACGAGTATGTGGTGGGCCAGTCCGACGCCAAGAAGGTGCTGTCGGTCGCGGTCTACAACCACTACAAGCGCATCCGCGAGGCGTCGTCCGAGGACCCGAGCGAGGTCGAGCTGGCCAAGAGCAACATCCTGCTACTCGGCCCCACGGGCTGCGGCAAGACGCTGCTCGCGCAGACTCTGGCGCGCATCCTGAAGGTGCCGTTCGCCATTGCCGACGCCACGTCGCTCACGGAGGCGGGATACGTGGGCGAGGACGTCGAGAACATCCTTCTGAAGATCATCACCGCGGCCGACTTCGACACCGACAGAGCCGAGCTCGGCATCATCTACATCGACGAGATCGACAAGGTCGCGCGCAAGGCGGAGAACCTGTCGATCACGCGCGACGTGTCGGGCGAGGGCGTCCAGCAGGCGTTGCTGAAGATCCTCGAGGGCACCGAGGCGCACGTCCCGCCGCAGGGTGGGCGGAAGCATCCGCAGCAGGAACTGATCAAGATCGACACCACGAACATCCTGTTCATCTTGGGCGGCGCGTTCGTCGGGCTCGAGAAGATCGTGGCAAGCAGGGTTGGCAAGAAGGGGATCGGCTTCGGCGCCGACCTCACGGACGCCTCAAAGCACGAGACCGGGCTGCTGCTCTCGCAGGTGCTCCCCGAGGACCTGACCGCCTTCGGCATGATCCCGGAGTTCGTCGGCCGCATCCCGGTCGTCGCACATGTGGAGGAGCTCACCGAAGACGATCTGGTGCGCATCCTGACGGAGCCGAAGAACGCGCTCGTGCGACAGTACCAGCGCCTCTTCACGATGGAGGGCGTTCGCCTCGAGTTCACCGAGGGTGCCCTGCGGGCCATCGCTAAGCAGGCGATGACCCACGGAACCGGCGCACGCGGCCTGCGCTCCATCATGGAGACGCTGTTGCTCGAGCTGATGTACGACCTGCCGGGCCGCGTCGACGTCTCCGAGGTCGTGATCACCGAGGCAGCGGTCAACGACGGCGCCGAGCCGACGCTGGTGCACGAAGGCGGGGAATCCGCCGCCGGCGCGTAGGTTTCGACCGCAGGCGGGTATACAGGGTTGGACTCGGGGCCGTGGCGCACAAGCGTCGCGGCCCCGTTGCATGTGTCATCGTCTGAGTGTACTCTACAGATACTTAGTATTCCGTAGTGGAGGTGCGTCATGTCCGAGGATCAGACTCAGGTATCTGCCTTCATAGCCCGGGAGACGAAGGACCTCCTCGACGACTACGTGCGGCAGACCGGAGCGAAGAAGGGCCGCGTCATCGAGGAAGCGCTCGACTTCTACCTTGCCGCACAGAGCGGGATACCGGTCGAGTACCTCGTGCCGAAGACGCTGGTGCTCACTGCGGATTCGTTCGACGATCTCGTCGATCGCATTGAGAATCCGGGCGAGCCGACGCCCGCGCTGCGCGACCTCATGCGCGACCGGTAGCGTCGTCGTGGTTCGCGTACACCCTTTGCGGCCGGAGAACGACAAGGCCCACTTCGCTTCGGGCGATCACGTGCTCGATCGCTTCCTTGCCGAGTTCGCCGGGCAGAGCATGCGCATGTACGTGGGCATGACCTACGTCGCCGAGGAGAGCGGGTTCGTGCTCGGTTACGTCACCTTGGCTGCATGCTCGATCAGGCGGGATGAGATCGTACGGTCGGCGCGACGCTCGCTTCCGGATTACCCGCTGCCGGCGCTTCGGGTGGCGCGGCTGGCTGTCGATCGCGGATTCCACGGTCAGGGGATCGGCACACTCCTGCTCGGAGCCGCCTTCGACATCGCACTCGAGATGACGCGGACGGTCGGTTGCGTCGGCGTGGTGGTGGACGCGAAGTCGGAGGCCGCCGGCTTCTACGCGCGGTTCGGCTTCGAGGAGGTCGCCCCCCTGCAGGGAGCGTCGGCGGCTCGTCCGCGTCCGGTGCCAATGTGGCTGCCGATCTCAGAGGTCATTGCGGCACGGGAGGGGTAGGCGGCTCCGCCTCGCCCCTGCACCGCCCTTGCCGTAGAATCGGCAATCACACGCGAGGCGCGGCCCGCCGGGCGCGCCGACGTGGCCGGTCCAAGCGAGGAGCGAAGCGTGACCAACGAGCTTCCCAAGACTTACGATCCCAAGGCCGTCGAGGGCCCCGTCTTCAACTCGTGGACGGAGGGCCGCTACTTCGAGTGTCCCGTGCCGGCGGACACCTCTGTCCAGCCCTTCGTGGTCGTCATCCCTCCTCCCAACGTCACCGGCTCGCTCCACATGGGGCATGCGCTGAACAACACCATCCAGGACGTGGTCATCCGCCGCTCGCGCATGACCGGGCGTCCGACCCGATGGGTGCTCGGGACCGATCACGCGGGCATAGCCACGCAGAACAAGGTCGAGCAGAAGCTCGCCGCGCAGGGGCTCACCCGATACGACGTCGGCCGCGAGAAGTTCATCGAGTTGTGCTGGGCTTGGAGGCACGAACACGGCAGCACGATCATCACGCAGCTCAAGGCGATGGGGTGCTCCTGCGACTACTCCGACGAGCATTTCACGATGGACCCCGACTACCAGCGTGCGGTGAAGCGCGTCTTCGTGAGGTGGTACGAGGAGGGGCTGATCTATCGCGGCAAGCGCATCATCAACTGGTGCCCTCGCTGCTCGACCGCCCTCTCCGACATCGAGGTGGAGCACGAGGAGCTCGACAGCCACCTGTGGTACTTCCGGTATCCGCTCAAAGAGCCCGTGGGGGGCGTCGACTCGGTCGTCGTCGCGACGACGCGCCCGGAGACGATGCTCGGCGACACGTGCGTGGCCGTGAACCCGGCCGACACCCGCTACACCGATCTCGTGGGCGCCACCGTCGTGCTGCCGCTGCTCGGCCGCGAGATCCCGGTGGTCGCCGACGAGTACGTCGATCCCACCTTCGGGACCGGCGCGGTGAAGGTGACGCCCGCACACGACCCTAACGACTTCGACATCGGCGAGCGCCACGGCTGCGAGAAGATCAACGTGCTCGCCGCCGACGCGACCGTCACGGCCGAGGGCGGGCCCTACGCCGGGCTGGACCGCTACGAGGCCCGCAAGCGCGTCGTCGACGACATGGAGGCCGCAGGCCTTCTCGTGAAGGTCGACGACCACCGCCACTCGGTCGGCCACTGCTACCGCTGTCACACCGTCGTGGAGCCCTGGCTCTCCGACCAGTGGTTCGTCGACATGAAGCCACTCGCCGCTCCGGCGATAGGGGCCGTTCGCGACGGCAGTGTCGTCTTCTGCCCGAAGCGCTGGGAGAACGTCTACTTCCACTGGATGGAGAACATCCGCGACTGGTGCGTCTCGCGCCAGCTCTGGTGGGGGCACCAGATCCCCGTCTTCTACTGCGACGCGTGCGGAGAGATGCACGTCAGCGAGGAGGACATGAAGGTGTGCCCCGGGTGCGGCGGCCCCGTCCGTCAGGACCCGGACGTGCTCGACACATGGTTCTCCTCCGCGCTGTGGCCCTTCGCCACCCTGGGCTGGCCGAAGGACACGCCGGAGGCGGTGTACTTCTACCCGACCACCGTGCTGTCGACGGCGCGCGACATCCTGTTCCTGTGGGTCGCGCGGATGATCATGACCGGCATCCACTTCATGGGCGAGGTGCCCTACCGCGACGTCATCATCCATCCCACCGTGTTCAACGCGGAGGGCCGGCGTATGAGCAAGTCGCTGGGCACCGGCGTCGACCCGCTCGACCTGATGGAGCACTACGGCGCCGACGGCATGCGCTTCGGGCTGATGTTGCAGGTCACCGGCAGCCAGGACATCAAGTTCTCCGAGGACAAGCTGCTTTCCAGCCGCAACTTCGCCAACAAGATCTGGAACGCGAGCCGGTTCGTTCTGATGAACCTCGAGGGCTACGAGCCGGGACCGCCGAAGGCGGAGACGGTGGCCGACGCGTGGATCCTGTCGCGCCTTGCCGACTTGGCCGCCCGCGTGGACGAGGGACTGCTCGCCTACGAGTTCGGCGAGACTGCCCGCGGCCTCTACGACTTCTTCTGGAACGAGTTCTGCGACTGGTACATCGAACTGTCGAAAGGACGACTGGCAGCTGGCGGGGAGGGGCGCGCCACCGTGCAGCGCAACCTCGTCTTCGTGCTTGACCGCGCGCTGCGCCTGCTGCACCCGATGATGCCCTTCGTGACCGAGGAGATCTGGCGGAAGCTGCCGCTGTCGGAGGAGGACTCCGCCGAGTCGCTCATGGTGGCCGCATGGCCAGACCCGTCCGGGCTCGCGGGCTGGCGCGACGAGGACGCGGAGGCTTCGATCGCGGTCGTGCGCGAGGTCGTGTCCGCGGTGCGCGGCGTGCGCTCGCGCTACAGCGTGCCGCCGCGCGCAAAGGTCGACGTCATCGCCAAGGTCTCGGGCGTGAGCGCGCTGCTGCTCGACAACCAGCGCGCCCTGATCCGCTCTCTTGCAGGCATCGGGGAGTTCAGCGTCTCAGCCGACGTCTCCAAGCCGGCTCATTCCGCAGTGGCCGTCGCGTCCGGGAGCGAACTGTTCGTCCCGCTCGAGGGTCTGGTGGATTTCGACCACGAGCGCGCGCGCGTCGGCCGCGAACTCGAAGCCGCCCGCGCCGAGCTTCAGCGGCTGACGGGCAAGCTGGGGAACGCCGGCTTCCTCGCCAAGGCCGCGCCGGAGATAGTCGAGAAAGACCGGGCGCGGGCAGAGGACCTCGCCGAGCAGGTGGCCAAGCTCGAGAGCCAACTCGCCGAGCTTTCCGACTAGGGCCCGGCGGTGGACTACGCCGAGGCGACAAGGTTCATCGAGAGTGCGGCACGGTTCGGCATCCATCCGTCGCTTGACGGCATCCGCGCGCTGACAGCCGCCCTGGACCGCCCGCAGGATTCGCTGCGGTTCTGCCAGATCGGGGGAACGAACGGCAAGACGTCGGTCACCCGTCTGATCGGGTCGATCCTGCAGGGACATGGCCAGAGCGTCGGAGTCTACACGAGCCCGCGGCTCGCTTCCTACGCGGAGCAGATCGAAGTCGACGGCCTCCCCATCGACGAGCGGCGGTTCGCCGCCGTGGTCGGCCGGGTCGCCGATGCGGCGCGCGCCGTTCCCGGAGAGCCCCCGACCGAGTTCGAGCTGACGACCGCCGCGGCCCTTGTCGCGTTCGACGAGGCGCGCGTGGATTGGGCGTGCCTCGAGGTCGGGCTGGGCGGACGCTGGGACGCCACGAGCATCGTCGAGCCCGAGGTCTCGGTGGTCACCGGCATCGGAGTCGACCACGTGGATCAGCTTGGGAGCGCCCCGGCCGGCATCGCCGAGGACAAGGCCACCATCATCAAGCCCGGGTCGGTGGCCGTGCTCGGCCCGCGCTGCGAGGCCTACTTGGACGTCTTCCGCCGCCGCGCGACCGAGACCGGCGCGACTCTGGTGCGCGTCACGCCCGAGGGAGCAGGCGGTGACGTGACCTTCCGGCTGCTCGAGACGCCGCACGAGCCCGGGGGCGTCACGAACTTCGACGTCCGCGGGCGTTTCGGCTCCTACGAGGGTCTGCGACTGCGCGCGCCCTCGTACCAGGCCGGGAACGCCGCCGTGGCCATCGCGGCCGCCGAGTCCGCCCTGTCCGGGCGCCTGGACGCCGACGCCTTGCGTGAGGTCCTCTCCGGGGCCCGCTTCCCGGGGCGCTTCGAGGTGCTCCGGCTCGATCCGCCGCTGATCGTGGACGGCTCTCACAACCCGCAGGCCGCCGAGGTGCTGGCGGAGGCGGTCCGCGAGGCGTTCGGCCAGTCGAAGCCCGTATTCGTGATCGCGGTGCTGGCGGACAAGGACGTCGAGGGCATCGTCGGCGCGCTCGCGCCCGTGTCGTCGGGCTTCATGTGCACGACGACGAGTTCGCCGAGGGCTCTCGATGCCGGGCGGCTGGCGGAGATCGCCGAGCGCGTCACCGGACGCGAGTGCGCCACTCAGGCGTCCGTCGGTGACGCCATCCGTGCGGCGATGGAGCAGAGCCCGGTCGGGGTCGTCGTCACGGGAACCCTTACGATAGTCGAGCCGGCTCGCATCGCCACCGGGGAAGGGTCGTCGGACCATGGCTAGGGAGCTCTTCGCGATCGTGTCCTACAAGGCCGGGAGCCTGGCGTCGCTCGATGCCGAGGGCGGAACGCGCCTCTCCACGCTCGAGGACCCTGGGCTCGTCACCCTCGGCTTCCGCAAGATCTTCTGGAAGGTCTTCTCCGAGGGAGGCGTCTGGCGCGGCTCATCGCGGTTCACGTGGCTCGAGCACGAGCTCGAAGCGACCGAGATGTGCGTCGTCAGGAGCGACGGGGCAAGGCTCGACGGTATGGAGGGCGAGGACTTCGTCGTGGTCCTGCGCCTGGAGACCGGCGAGGATCCCCAGGAGCTGTACGAGGAGTTCGGCCGGATCCGCGTCGCTGGTCATATCGACGAGCAGGAGATGGTGCGGCTGCTCGAGGACGGACTAGAGTCGACTCCGTGCGGTCGCATCCTCGGGAGCTTTGGGTCGGACTACCCCGGCATCCAGCTGTGGGTCCCGACCGGACCGGTCGAGACGGACGGCGTCGAGACCCTTCTGGCGGCGTTCTACTACTACGGATGGCTCATCGTCCAGCGTCTCGACAGGAGTCAGGTGGACGTCGAACTCGCCGCCGACTACTCGAAGATCACGGAGGGCGTGAGATCGATCGCGGACGAACGGGTGCGCCTGATCAACCTCGACCGCTACTTCCTCACGACGAACCGCTCCACGCTGCCCGCCGTGCAGGAGATCTGCCGGCAACTCGTCGAGCGGTTCCATCTGAAGCAGAAGTACGAACGGCACCTTGCGGTGCACCAGTCGCTGGAGCGCCACCTGGGCAACACGGCGCAACTCATCCAGGAGAACCGGAGCCGGCTGCTCAACCGCTTCATGAGCATCCTGACGTTCTTGGCGATGCCGATAGGCATCTTCTCGGCGGTTATGGCGGTGTCTCTGTCGGCTGACGTCATCAAGCGGCCGACCAACCTCCTGCTCGAGCAGCGCCTGTGGTTGACCGTGGCGTTCAGCTTCTTGGTTCCGCTGGTCGTCTTGGGGATCGCGATCGTCGTTGATCGTGTCCGTTCGCGCCGGGCTAGCGAGGCAGCGTCGCGAGCGCGCGGATGATCAGCCGGTAGGCGTCCTGGGTCCGGGCCGCCTCGGCGGGGCCGGAGAGCGAGTAGTTGTAGAGCCCGGGCGCCGCGTTGACCTCGAGGACCCAGTAGCGCTCGGATGCTTGCTCGGGCGTCCCGTCGAGGACCAGGTCGATCCCGCAGTACCGCAGCGACATCGTCGCGGCGATCTCCACGGCCAGCCCGCGGAGCGCCGGGTGGAGAGAGTCCGTGACGTCCTCGGCCGATCCCCCCACGGACAGGTTGGCGCAATCCATCAGGCGGACGTGCTGACCGTTCGCGGGGACGGATGAGAACGAGAGGCCGTCCCGTCTCAGCCGCGCCGCGACGCGAGGGTCGTCGCGGCTCACGCGCGGAGAGCGCCCTTCCGACTCCATTCGCGCCAGGGACTCGTCGAGGAGGTCGTGCAGGGGGCGGACGCCGTCGCCGGTGACGCCGAGTGGGCTCCGTGTGTAGGCCACGAGGACGTTGTCATCCAGAGTGACGACCCTGCACTCGGTGAGGCCGGGAGAGAGCAGCGCCTCCTGGACGAGGACGACATCGCCCACGGATGCGAGTGCGAAGGCAGCCGGGAACTCCGATGCCGACTCGACGACGCTGACGCCCCTTCCGCCGCGTGAGCCGTTCGGCTTGACGACGACCGGAAAGCCCCGCTCGCGGGCGTAGTCGAGCGCGCCGGCCTCGGCCGCGGCGTCCGCGAGGTCGAAGCCCCTGGTGGCGGGCACCGGGTAGCCGGCCGCCTTCAGGAAGTGCGCAGCGTATTCCTTGTCATCCGCTATGCTCGCCGCTCCGGCTCCGTTGAGGTCGAGGGTCGAGGCATGGAAGTAGGCGCGGTGCCCGTCCGCGGTCAGAACGTAACCTGCGCTCCTGTCGGCCGGCTCGAGGACGATCGTGACACCCGCAGCGGACGACATGCGCTCCAGCTGCGATGCCGTGAATCGCGCCGCTCTGCTCGCCGTGGCCACTGGCAACTCCATTCCCGTCGTCACAGTGAAGTCATTCTAGCCCGGTGCTCCGGCATTCCGCGTCGGCCCGACGCGGGCGCGGCGGGAGTCATTGTCACAGGCAGTCTATACACTGCGGGACAGACTCGAACGCTGCTGCAGTCGCACGTCCGAGGCGGAGGTTGAGAGGCAGGAGCCTGCCGGTGATGAACGTGGAGCTTCGGAAGGCGATGACACTGCCGAGCCGAGTGATCCCGCGCAGACTCCCGGCTCCGAGGACGCGACCCGCTCCGTTGCTCCCGCGTTGCCAGCGCCCGGAGAGCAGGAAGCGCCTGACGTCGGCCCGGATCCATTCGCGGATGCCGGCCCGGGCGAAGTCGACAGCGGCGGCGATGAGGGCGTTGCAGACGCGGCTCCGTCGCCTGAGGAGGTCGTCCCGGACGACCCGGTAGCCGACGGTGCGGACTCGGAGGACACCTCCGCGACCGTCGGGGCAGAGCCGCTCCCGCCGGATGCCGACTGTGAAGCGGCCCAGCCGATAGAGCCGCCGACTCCGTAGTCAGGTGGGCAACTCCCCGTAAACGGTCGGTTCGCTGTGCGTCACTCCCTCGTGCGCTCTGCTAGAATCCGGTGCGACCACTGACCGGTCCCGCGCACTAGAGAAGCGCGCCGTCGTCGAAGGGGAACCATGACCGACCTTCTCGGGCCCTACAAGCCCTACCTCGATCTCGCGATCAACCTCTGCGGCGTGTTCTACTTCGTGTTTCGCGTCGCGCTCGTCTTCTGGGTCGTGCGCGACGCTCATCGCCGCGGGGCGATGACCTGGTTCTGGGGCGTCGCCACCCTGTTCTTCGGCGAGCTCGCATGGATCGTCTACATGGTCGTCCGTCCGCCGGAGACGCTGGACGAGGCGCACGAGCGGGAGCTCGAGATCGCCTCACGCGAGGCGGAGCTCCAACGCGTCGGCGCGACCTGTCCGCACTGCTTCAAGCCGATCGAGCCGGACTACCTGATCTGCCCGACCTGCATGAAGCAGCTGAAGAGGCCGTGCGCGAACTGCGGCCGGCCGGTGAAGTCGTCCTGGACTGTCTGCCCGTACTGCAAGTCGCGGCAGGTGCCCGCCGAGCGCGTCGATGAGTCCGAGAACGCGGCCGCCGCGCCCGAGCCGCACGTCGAGACCATGGCCGAGGCCGCGGAGCACGCAGAGACGCTCGAAGCCGGCAAGACCGCGAAGAAGAAGAAGCAGGCGTCCGCCGAGAACGAAGCGTAGGAGAAGAAGCGACCAGAGTGCCCGACACCACAGTCACCCTGCCCGACGGCAGCGCGAAGGTCGTCGCCGAAGGCTCCAGCGTTCTCGACGTAGCGGCACAGGTCGGCTCCCGGCTCGCCGCCGCGGCGGTGGCCGGACGCGTCGACGGTGCGCTCGTGGACCTGTCGCACATCGTCGCCGACGGCTCTAGTGTCGCGATCGTCACCGAGGACAGCCCCGACGGACTCCAGATCCTGCGGCACTCGGCCGCACACGTCATGGCCGAAGCGGTCCAAGATCTCTTCCCGACCGCGAAGTTCGGCATCGGCCCCGCGATCGAGGACGGTTTCTACTACGACTTCGATGTCGAGCGCCCCTTCAACCCCGACGACCTCGTAGCCATCGAGGCGCGCATGCGGGAGATCGTGGCGGCCGCGGTGCCCTTCGTCCGTGGCGAGCTGGACCGTCAGGCAGCGATGGACAGGTTCGAGGGGCAGCCTCTCAAGCGCGAGCTCATCTCCGAGCTGCCCGAGGGCGAGACGATCTCGACCTACACGCAGGGCGGATTCACCGACCTGTGCCGCGGGCCGCACGTGCCAGACACGAGTCGCCTCCGTGCCTTCAAGCTCACCAAGATCGCGGGCGCCTACTGGCGCGGCGACTCGACACGCCCGATGCTGCAGCGCATCTACGGCACCGCCTGGTACTCGGACAAGGACCTAGAGGCCTATCTGACCCGCCTCGAGGAGGCCGAGAAGCGCGATCACCGCAAGCTCGGCAAGGAGCTCGACCTCTTCAGCTTCCACGAGATCGCTGGCGCCGGCCTGCCGCTCTACCACCCCAAGGGCGCCCGCGTCCTGCGCCTTCTGCAGGAGTGGCTGCGCCGCGAGCTCTACCGCCGCGGATACGTCGAGGTGATCACCCCGCACATCTACAAGACCGACGTGTGGAAGATCTCGGGGCACTACGACTTCTACGGCGAGAACATGTACTTCTTCAACATCGACGAGGGCGACGGCCGCGTGAACGAGTACGCGATCAAGCCCATGAACTGCCCAGGCCACGTGATGATCTTCGACAACGAGGTGCGCAGCTACCGCGATCTGCCGATGCGCATCTCCGAGTTCGGCACTGTCTACCGCCACGAGATGTCGGGTGTCGTGCACGGGCTCATGCGCGCGCGCGGCTTCACCCAGGACGACGCCCACATCTTCTGCGAGCCTTCGCAGGTGCACGGCGAGGTCCTCGGCATGCTCGACCTGGTTGACTACGTCATGCACGACGTCTTCGGGTTCGAGTACTCCGCGGAGGTCTCCACGCGCCCCGAGAAGTCCATCGGCGACGAGGAGTTCTGGCGCATCGCGACCGAGAGCCTCATCGCGGCCCTCGAGGAGCGCGGCATCCCCTACGAGATCAACGAGGGTGACGGCGCGTTCTACGGCCCGAAGATAGACATCAAGCTGAAGGACGCGATAGGACGCACGTGGCAGTGCTCCACCATCCAGGTCGACTTCAACTTCCCGTCCCGGTTCGGGCTGACGTACCGCACGGCGGAGAACACCGAGGCCCAGCCCTACATGCTCCACCGCACGATCCTGGGATCGATGGAGCGCTTCTTCGGCATCCTCATCGAGCACTATGCCGGTGCCCTGCCGACGTGGCTCGCGCCGGTCCAGGTGGTCGTCATCCCGATCGCCGACCGGCACCTCGAGTACGCCGAGGGTGTGCGCGCGAAGCTCGAGGCCCGCGACCTGCGCGTCGAGGTCTACTCCGACAACGAGCCGATGCGCATCAAGATAGCCAAGGCTCAGCAGCAGAAGGTCCCGTACATGCTCGTGGTGGGCGACAAGGAGGCCGAATCCGGCCAGGTCGGCGTCCGCGAGCGGACCGCCGGCGACCTGGGCGCGCGCACCATCGACGAGCTGGTCGCCATGGTCAAGGAAGGCGACCCGCTGGCCCGCTGAAGCAGTATCGCGAGTGCTAGTGTGAAGCCATGACTTGGTCCCGCCTGTATACGTACCGCGGCGGCTACCCGTTCGCCGTTCTCGCCGTCGCCGCAGCTAACGCGCTCCTGCTGCCCTTCAGGGCTCTCCTGCATCCCGCTCAGGCGATGCTGCTCTTCCTCCCCGTGATCGTCGCCATCGGCAGGCTCGTCGGCGTGCGGGCCTCGGCGCTCGCGGCGCCGCTCGCCTTCCTGGCCGTGGACTTCCTGTTCGTACCGCCCTACTACCGCTTCACGGTCGCGTCTCCCGCCGACTGGATCACCCTGGTCGTCTTCCTGCTGGTGGCGCTCTCAGCCGGCATGCAGACGGGGTCCATGAGGCAGCGCGAGCAGGCTGCGGTTCAGCGGGAACGCGAGATGGCTCTGCTCACCCGCCTCTCGTCGCGGCTGGTCTCCGAGGAGTCGGTGGAGGACATGGCGGCCTTCATAGTCGGCGAGGTGGTAGCCGTGCTCGGCGCCGACAGGTCTGCGCTGTTCGCCTGCGCGCCCGGAGAGCGCGCGTCGCTCGTGGCACAGGCGGGCGGCTCTTCATCCGGAGTGGCCGAGGAAGCTCTTGCGGACTGGGTCATGCGAAACGACAAAGCGGTCGCCCTTCCGTCGGCCGGCGGTCAGTCGATCGGATCCCATCCGGTCTCCGTTGGGGCTGATCAAGCCCTGCCCGGCGTCGCAGCCGACGGGGTCTTCCTGCCGCTGCAGACGGGCGAGCGCCTCGAGGGGGTCCTGTACGCTCGGCCCCTCGCAGGAGCGCAGGTCTCGTCCGAAGGAGTCCGCCACCTGATCGCGGTCGCGAATCTGGCCGCCGTGTTCCTCGAGAGGCGCCGCCTTGAAGACGAGGCCGCGCGCACGGCCGCGCTGCGCGAGTCCGACCGCCTCAAGGCGACCCTCGTCTCCTCGGTGTCGCACGAGCTGAAGACGCCGCTCGCGGCGGTGACGGCGCGCATCACCGGCCTCTTGGAGGAGGGCGAGGAGTGCAGCGCGGCCCGCGTTCGCGAGGAGCTCGGAGAGGCCGCAGAGGACCTGGGACGCCTCAACACCTCGATCAGCGATCTGGTGGACGTTTCGCGGCTCGAGTCCGACGCCTGGCGCCCCCAGCCGGAGGAGTACGACGTGGCCGAACTGCTCGGAAGCGTCGCATCGCGCGTCCGCGCGTCCGCGCGCGCTCGCGTGCGCTTCGAGGTCCCCGAGGGGCTTCCTTCGGTGAACGTCGACTTCCGTCAGATAGCGCGAGCCATCTCGACGATGGTGGACAACGCCATCTCCTACGCTCCGGGGACCGATCCCATAGTAGTGGGCGCCGGCGTGCTCGGGACGGATCTGCTGATGTGGGTCGAGGACCGCGGCCCCGGCGTGGTGGACGCCGAGAAGCAGAGAGTGTTCGAGAAGTTCTACCGCGGTGCGGCCTCGGCGACCGTCCCGTCGGGCACGGGTCTCGGCCTGACCATCGTGCGGGAGATAGCGCGCGCACATGACGGACGCGCGTGGGTCGAGGACGCGCAGCCGCAAGGTGCTCGCTTCGTGCTATCGTTGCCGCTTCAGGGGGGTAGCCCGTGAACATGACGCAACCAAGCACGCCCGAGCGCAGTCCTCGGATCCTCGTGATCGACGACGAGGAGCAGATCCGTCGCGCTCTACGGTCCATCCTCCAGGCGCGCCACTACACCGTCGACCTGGCGGCGACCGGCGCGGCCGGCCTCGAAGCGGCGGTGGACCGCACCCCCGATCTTGTCGTGCTCGATCTCTCGCTCCCCGACATGAGCGGGCTCCTCGTGTGCGAGGAGCTCCGCACCTGGTACGAAGGCCCCATCCTGGTGCTGTCGGTGCGCGACGCCGATTCCGACAAGATCGCCGCGCTCGATCTGGGCGCCGACGACTACCTCACGAAGCCCTTCTCTGCCGGCGAACTGGTGGCGCGCATCCGGGCGCACCTGCGCCGGACGTCGGGAGCCGAGGCCACCATTCGCGAGATCCGAGCAGGGGATCTGCTGATCGACCTTCCCAAGCGCTTCGTCACGGTTGGCGGGCGGCCGGTGCACCTCACGCGCACCGAGTTCGACATCCTGGCCGAGCTCGCGCGCAACTCCGACCGCGTCGTGACCTCGCACACCCTCGTGCGCACGGTGTGGGGCCCGGACTACTCATCGGACACGCAGACGCTGAGGGTGCACATCTCTCATCTCCGCCAGAAGATCGAGCCCAAGGGCGGGGTGGCGCGCTACATCCTGACGGAGCCGGGCGTCGGCTACCGCTTCATCGGAGACGAGGAGCCGCCTTCTTAGCGGAATCTTCACACCAATGATCGCGGGATTCACGCACGGTGAACGCGAAGGGCGATACCATTCTCGGACGGGCCGTCGCTCAGACGGCCTTTGCTGTGAGCGTCACACGTGCACCGGACAAGCGAGAAGAGCGGGAGCTGAACGGCATGGCGGACGTCGTCTTCTACGGCATCGCGTTCGTGCTCCTGGGCCTGTGCCTTCTCTACGTGCGCGCCGCGGACAGGCTCTAGGGGGCGACGCGGATGGCTGAGTACATCGTCGTCGGTGCGATCGCGGTGGGCATCCTGCTCTACCTCGGGTACGCCCTCCTGTTCCCCGAGAAGTTCTAGAGGGGGAGGCGCGCCACCCATGGCTTTCGACATAGCACGGCTGGCCGGCTACGGCGTCGTCCTCCTCGCGATCGCGTATCCCCTGGGCCTCTACATGGCCAAGGTGTTCGCCGGTGAGAGGACCTGGCTCACGCCGGTGCTGGCTCCCGTGGAGCGCATCGTGTACCGGGCGGCGGGGATCGACCCGAACAACGAGATGCCGTGGAGCGTCTACGCCATCTCGCTGCTCCTGTTCAACTTCGCATGTTTCACGATCCTGTACCTCATGCTCCGGTTCCAAGGCTTCCTGCCTCTGAACCCGACGCACGCCGTGGGCATGTCGCCCGGCGTCGCGTTCAACACCGCCGTGAGCTTCGTGACGAACACCAACTGGCAGGCGTACTCGGGCGACACGGGCGCCAGCCATCTGATCCAGATGGCCGGGCTCACGTGGCAGAACTTCATCTCAGGCGCCACCGGCATCACGGTCGCCATCGCGCTGATCCGCGGACTGACCCGCAGAGAGGTCCGCGCAATCGGCAACTTCTGGGTCGACCTGACCCGGGCCTGGCTCTACGTCCTGCTGCCGATCTGTATCGTCCTCGCCCTCGCGTACGTCTCGCAGGGCGTGCCGCAGACGCTGGCCGGGCAGGTGAACGCCACCACCGTCCAAGGTGCTGCACAGACGATAGACGTCGGCCCGGTGGCGTCCCAGGAAGCGGTCAAGCTGCTGGGCACCAACGGAGGCGGCTTCTTCAACGCGAACTCGGCGCATCCGTTCGAGAACCCGACCCCCTTCACGGACTTCCTGCAGGTCCTGTCCATCCTCGCTATCCCCGCCGGCCTCACCTTCACCTTCGGGAAGATGGCGGGCAACATGAAGCAGGGCGTCGTCGTGTTCGCGGCGATGGCCATCCTGTTCGCGACCAGCGTCGCGGTGATGTACGGCTTCGAGCAGGCCGGCAATCCGAACCTCACTCGCGCGGGCGCCGATCAGGTCGCCTCCGCCGTCCAGACGGGCGGCAACATGGAGGGCAAGGAGGTCCGGTTCGGCATCGAGGCCTCGGCGCTCTACGGAAGTGTCACCACGGCTGCGTCCAACGGCGCCGTCAACGGCTCCATGTCGAGCATGACGCCGCTCTCGGGCGGCATGGCGATGCTCAACATCGCGCTCGGGGAGGTGATCTTCGGCGGGGTCGGGGCCGGCCTGTACGGGATGCTCATCTTCGCCATCCTCGCCGTCTTCATCGCGGGCCTCATGGTCGGCCGTACGCCGGAGTTCCTGGGCAAGAAGATCGGTCCCAAAGAGATGAAGCTTGCGATGTTCGCGGTGCTGGCGCTGGAGGCGGGCGTCCTCGTGCTATCGGCGATCGCCGTGAGCGCGCCCGCCGGGCTTGCAGGGCGCCTATCTGCCGGGCCGCACGGTCTGTCCGAGATCCTTTACGCCTACACGTCTGGCATCGGCAACAACGGCTCGGCCTTCGCGGGGCTGGCCGCCGGCTCGCTCTTCTACACCACGACCGTCGGCATCGCGATGCTCGTCGGCCGCTACCTGTTCATCGTCCCGGTGCTGGCCATAGCGGGTTCGATGGGTCTCAAGAAGCAGGTGCCGCCGTCGGCGGGCACCTTCCCGACCGACACGCCGCTGTTCACGGGTCTGCTCATCGGCGTGGTCGTCATCGTGGGTGCGCTGACGTTCTTCCCGGTCTATGCGCTGGGCCCGATCCTCGAGCAACTGCTCATGAAGGCCGGCCAACTCTTCTAGGAGGAGGTGCAGACATGTCCGATTCAAGTATGGAGATGCACGTCGAAGCTCCCGCCGGAGGGTCCGCACCTCGCAAGCGGGAGGGGGTGGCCAACTCTCGCGCGCTCATCCAGGCCGCGGTCGGCGAGTCGTTCGTCAAGCTGAACCCGATCAAGCTCTGGCACAACCCGGTCATGTTCGTGGTCGAGATCGGCGCGGCTATCGTCACGTTCTACATGTTCGCCGAGCTGCTCGTCGCGGTGACGCGGAGCTTCATGGCCGAGAACCACCTGCCCTTCCTTTTCGCGATAGCGTTCTGGCTCTGGTTCACGGTGCTCTTCGCGAACTTCGCCGAGGCGATGGCAGAGGGCAGGGGCAAGGCCCAGGCCGACACGCTCCGCAAAACGAAGACTGACACGCTCGCCAACCTCATGAAGGGCGAGGAGATCGAGCAGATCCCCGCCGCGAAGCTGCGCAAGGGCGACATGGTCGTCATCTCCGCAGGCGAGACGATCCCGGGTGACGGCGACGTGGTCCAGGGCATCGCTTCGGTGGACGAGTCCGCCATCACCGGCGAGTCCGCTCCCGTGATCCGCGAGAGCGGCGGCGACCGGAGCGCCGTCACGGGCGGGACGAAGGTGCTCTCCGACCGCATCGTCGTCCAGATCACCTCCGAGCCGGGCCAGACCTTCCTCGACCGGATGATCGCGCTGGTCGAAGGCGCGAGCCGTCAGAAGACACCGAACGAGATCGCCCTCGACATCCTGCTCGTGGCGCTGACGATCATCTTCTTGCTCGTGACGATGACGCTCGAGGCCTTCGCGATCTACTCCGGGGAGCCGGTGTCGGTCTCGGTCCTGATCGCGTTGCTCGTGTGCCTCATCCCGACCACCATCGGCGGTCTGCTCTCGGCGATAGGGATCGCCGGCATGGACCGCCTTGTCCAGCACAACGTGCTCGCGATGTCGGGGCGCGCAGTCGAGGCCGCGGGCGACGTGAACACGCTCCTGCTGGACAAGACCGGCACCATCACTCTCGGCAACCGTCAGGCCGCCGAGTTCCTTCCGGTCAAGGGCCTCGACGTGAAGGAGCTGGCCGACGCGGCGCAACTCGCCTCCATCGCTGACGAGACTCCCGAGGGACGCAGCATCGTCGTCCTCGCCAAGCAGTTCGGCATACGCGAGCGCCACCTCCATGCCGAGGAGACCGTGTTCGTCCCCTTCACGGCGCAGACGCGCATGAGCGGGGTGGACTGGCAGGGTCACAAGATCCGCAAGGGAGCGGTCGACTCCGTCCTCGCGTGGGTCGAGGGCCTCGGCGGTGAGCTGTCGCAGGAGGTCAACGACCTCGCGCGCGGCGTGGCCGAGCAGGGCGGGACCCCGCTGGTGGTTTCCATGGACGCCCGCGCCTTGGGCGTCGTCCACCTCAAGGACATCGTCAAGGGGGGCATCAGGGAGCGCTTCGACCAGCTGCGCGCCATGGGGATCAGGACCGTGATGATCACGGGCGACAACCCGGTGACTGCCGCGGTCATCGCGAAGGAAGCCGGAGTGGACGACTTCCTGGCTCAGGCCACGCCCGAGGCGAAGATGGATCTCATCCGCAAGGAGCAGTCACAGGGCAAGCTGGTCGCGATGACCGGCGACGGCACGAACGACGCCCCGGCTCTCGCCCAGGCGGACGTGGGCGTGGCGATGAACACGGGAACGACCGCCGCCAAAGAGGCCGGCAACATGGTCGACCTGGACAGCAACCCCACCAAGCTCATCGAGATCGTCGAGATCGGCAAGCAGCTGCTCATGACTCGAGGGGCGCTCACGACCTTCTCGATCGCGAACGATGTGGCGAAGTACTTCGCGATCATCCCGGCGATCTTCATGGTGGCGTACCCGGAGCTGGGCGCGCTGAACATCATGGGACTGCACTCGCCGAACAGCGCCATCCTGTCGGCGGTCATCTTCAACGCCCTGGTCATCGTCGCGCTCATCCCGCTGTCGCTCAAAGGGGTGAAGTACCGGCCCCTCGGCGCCGCGGTGGTGCTGCGCCGCAACCTCCTTGTCTACGGGCTCGGCGGCATCATCGTCCCGTTCATCGGCATCAAGCTCATCGACCTGGCGCTTCAGGCACTCGGTCTGGCTGGATGAGGAGGCGGAGAAGATGAACCGGTACGTGATCGCATCGATCCGCATGGCCCTCGTCACGATGGTCGTGCTCGGGTTGGCCTATCCGCTGGCGATGACCGGTATCGCTCAGGTCCTCATGCCGCGGCAGGCCGGCGGCTCTCTCGTGACCAGCGGCGGAACGGTCGTCGGCTCCGCGCTGATCGGGCAGAGGTTCACGGACGCGAAGTACTTCCACGGGCGACCCTCGGCCGCGGGAGCTGACGGCTACGATGCGACCGCTTCCGGCGCCTCCAACCTCGCGCCGACGAGCCAGGACCTCTTCGACGCCGTGGGCGTGCGCGTGGCCAACGCTGTCGCCGAGAACCCCGGTCTGACCCCCGGCAAGGTGCCGGTCGACATGGTCACCGCATCCGGGAGCGGGCTGGACCCCGACATCACACTCGCGAACGCGTACGCGCAGGTGCCGCGCGTCGCCAAGGCCCGCTCGCTTCCCGAGGTCACGGTTCGGGGTATCGTTGACGCGCAGGTGATCGGACGCCAGTTCGGCGTGCTGGGCGAGCCGCGAGTGAACGTCTTGCTTCTGAACCTCGCTCTCGACGCCGCGAAGTAGCCGGAGGCCCTTCTTGACGCCAGAGGAAGTCGACGAGCTCAGGGAACACGTCGCGCGCACCCGCGGACACCACAAGATCTTTCTCGGCTACGCCCCGGGTGTGGGCAAGACGTACACCATGCTGTCGGAGGCCCAGCGCCGGCACATGCGCGGTGAGGACGTCGTCATCGGGTTCGTCGAGCCTCACGACCGCCCCGAGACCATCGCTCTCATGCAGGGTCTCGAGAAGATCCCCACGAAGAAGATCGAGTACCGGGGCAAGACGCTCCAGGAGATGGACACCGCTGCGGTCATCGCGCGGAAGCCGGAATGGGTTCTCGTTGACGAGCTCGCCCACACGAACGTCCCCGGCGCGTCGCACGAGAAGCGCTGGCAGTCGGTAGAGGAGATCCTCGACGCCGGCATCAACGTGATCTCGAACGTCAATGTCCAGCACTTCGAGTCGCTCAACGACACCGTGGCTCAGATCACCGGCGTGCAAGTCCGCGAGACCGTGCCCGACAGGATCCTGGACGAGGCCGACGAGGTCGTTCTCGTCGACATCACGCCCGAGGCGCTCGTCAACCGCCTGAACCGCGGCGTCGTGTACGCGCCGGAGAAGGTCCCCCAGGCGCTCGCCAACTTCTTCCGGCGGGGCAACCTCGTCGCGCTGCGCGAGCTGGCGCTGCGCCGAACGGCGGACGAGGTCGACGAGGACCTGACGCATTTCCTCCAAGAACACGACGTCGACAAGACGTGGGGCGTGAACGAGCGCGTGCTCGTGGCCATCACTCCCAGGCCCCTCGGCGCGAAGCTGGTTCGACGGGGCTATCGCCTCGCCAAGCGCATGAACGGGCGGTTCTGGGTCCTCTACGTCCGGCCCCCGGGGGTCTCTCTCAGCGCGCGGGAGGAACAGGCGCTCGAGGAGCTGCGGTACCTGACGCTCGATCTTGGCGGTGAGGTCGTCGAAGTCGTCGGCGCGGATCCGGCCGCCGAGATCATCGACTTCGCGAACCGCAATCAGGTGACCTACGTGGTGATGGGCCAATCGGCACGCAGCCGGATCGACGAGGTGCTGCGTGGTTCCATCGTCAACCGGATCATGCGCGAGACGCGCAACGTGGACATCGTCGTGGTCGCCGAAGCCGAGCGGGGCGAGACCGGGTTCGCGGGGTAGTCTCGCCGAGAAGCATCTAAAGCCGGGGGTCAGGCAGCTTCCGAGAAGCGGCCGGCCCAGTGAGTGTCCCAATCGTTGTTGAAGCGTAGCAGCTT
>CAAGKR010146009.1_pt1 | contig 22113 bp, 27 predicted proteins | sample 2556971 | NCBI WGS metagenome assembly CAAGKR01 (sample SAMEA5207829, study PRJEB30636) | soil metagenome | biome: forest; feature: boreal; material: soil | place: USA | collected 2011-09 | depth 1 m | reverse complement strand
CGTCGTATTTCGAGCGCGCGAGCGAGTTCAACGCTGCGCTCCTCGCGTTCCTCGCGGAAACGGTTGTGCACAGCCCGTCCACAGGTTGATCCCACTATCGATCCACAACCGGTTCGTCGTACGCTGACACTCCCCCCGACGAATGGAGCGCGCGATGGTTTACGAGATCGTCACCATCGACGGCACGGTCGAGCGGATCGACGGCGCCGACTCCTACGAGCTCGAAGGTCCGCTCACGACGTTCTTCCTGTCGAACAGCCGCGTGCATCGCCTGTCGAGCTGGAGCGAACGCGTCGCGAGCTTCCGCACTGACCGCGTCCTCGCCGTCCGTTGCGTAGTGTCTCCCTGACACTCGCCAACCCCGATCGAGGTTCCGAAATGTACGCAGCTCTCGTTACCGTCACCATCGATCCCGCACAAGCCGACGCGTCGCGGTCGATGCTGAACGAGCAGGTGGTACCGATGGTCAAAGCCGCCCCTGGTTTCGTCGCCGGCTACTGGACGGAGCCGGCGAACGGTCGGGCGTTCTCGGTGGTGGTGTTCGAGAGCGAAGAGCAGGCTCGGGCCGTGGCACCCCCCGCGGGCTCCTCCCCGGCCGCCGGGGTCGTCGTCGACACCCTCGAGCTCCGCGAGGTCATCGCGCACGCCTAACGGCGCACGAACGGCGTCTCCACGACGGTCGCCGGCAACGATCGGCCGCGCACGTCGATCTCGACCTCGGTGCCGGGACCGATCTCGGGATCGAGGAACCCCAGCGCGATGCCGTGCCCGAGCACGGGCGAGAAGTTGCCGCTCGTGACCGTGCCGACGGTCACGCCGTCACGGGACACGGTCGCGCCTTCGCGCGGCGGCTGCCGACCGGTGGTCGTCATCCCCCGCAGGAGGCGGGACACGCCACGGTCGCGCTCGGCCTCGAGCGGGGCCCGGCCGCGGAAGTCGCCCTTGTCGAACCGCACGACCCAGCCCAGCCCGGCCTGGAGCGGGGTGATGCCGGGGCCGAGCTCGTGCCCGTGCAGGGGCAGGCCGGCCTCGAGTCGCAACGTGTCGCGCGCGCCGAGACCGGCCGGGACGATCCCGGTCTCGAGCACTGCGTCCCACAGCTCTCGGGCCCGATCGGCCGGCACGTGCACCTCGACTCCGTCCTCACCGGTGTAGCCGGTACCGGCGGCGATGCAATCCGCACCCCGCCACGAGAACGCCCGCACCGCGAAGCGGGCGACCTCGGCCGCTTCGCTCGCCACCGGTGCCAGCAGGTTCCGCGCCCGAGGTCCCTGCACGGCCAGCACGGCGCGGCCATCGGTGACGTCGTCGACCACGTCGCCGGCCGAACCGAACCGCGCAGACGCGTCGCGCAACGCGTCGGCCAACGGTCGGGTGTTCGACGCGTTCGGCATCACGAGCAACTCGTCGCGGGTGAGCCACCACACGATCAAGTCGTCGATCACGTGCGCGTCACGCTCGTCGAGCAGGTGCGTGTACTGGGCCCGTCCGGGTGCGATGCGGTGCAGGTCGTTCGTCAATGCCCACTGCAGGGCCGCGACCACTCCCCCGCCGGCACAGCGGAGCGTGCCCAGATGCGACACGTCGAACACCACCGCGTTCGTGCGACACGCCCGGTGCTCCTCGAGCACGCCGGCGTACTGGATCGGCATCTCCCAACCGCCGAACGGCGCGAACCGCGCACCCAGCGCCCGGTGGGCCGCGTCGAGAGGACTGTGCCGGAGCGCCGGTTGCAACGGGATCGCGACCGCTCAGGCGCTCTCGGCGGAGCGCTGCCGGCCGAGCGACGGCAGGTCGCGCTCGAAGCGCAACGGCGCGCCTTCGCCGAGCGCGGCGCTCAGCTGCGACGGCGGTTCGAGGCCGTACTTCACGAGGAGATGGAGGTAGTCACGCTGATAGAGCACGCGCACGACCACCTCGGGGTAGAGCTCCTGCACGAGTCGGGCCTTGCGGTTCTTCTTCGTCACCAGCTTCTGGTTGAGCGTGGTGATCTCGATGTAGAGGTCGTAGGCCGGCAGGTAGAAGTCGGGCGTGAACGCCTGGACCGGGTTGCCGTCGCGGTCGCGCATCAACACGAACGTGCGGGGCTCGTACTGCCAGACGATCACGTAGAAGTCGAGCAGCTTCGCGAACTGGCGCTCCGAGTTGTGCGCGAAGCGGACCTGCTCGTGCGGAAGCGGCGCGTCGTCGATCGCCTATCCCCCCTGAGCTGCCGGGGAGGCCTGGGAGGCCTTCACCGGGGCGTCCGGTTCCACGACGCGAGGAGCGAGGGCCAGGATCTCGGCGTCGAGCGCGTCGACGACGCGAGCGAGGGGCACGATGTTGAGCACGCCCTGACCGTGACGCAGGAGGTCGACGATCTGGTCGCCGTCGAAGGCCAGGACCGAGCGGCTCCCGTCGAGCACGAGGCTCGCCGACGCGAGGTCCTCACCGAGGTGGTCGCGTAGGTAGTCGATCGCCTTGCGCGCGGTCTGCAACGAGACACCGGCGTCGAGCAGGCTCTTCACGACCTTCAACTCGACGAGGTCGCGGTACGAGTACAGCCGCTGGGTGCCGCTGCCGTTGGCGTCGTGGAGCGACGGGCGCACCAGATCGGTGCGGGCCCAGTAGTCGAGCTGCCGGTACGTGATCCCGACGACCGCGCAGACCTGGGGCCCGCGGAACCCTTCCCGATCCTCGGTGTGACTGATGTTCATCGCACTGCACCGTCCGCGTTTGGTAACTCACACCCTCGTAGTTACGTGGATGTGACGGTACCGGTCGGGGACCTCGACGTCAACGTCAAGCACGGATCGAGGGTGCCGGAAACTGGCCCTACTGGGCGAAATCCTCCGGGCGGACGTTCTCGATGAACTCGCGGAACTCCTCGACCTGCTCCTCCTCCTCGACGGCGTCCTCCTCCTGGTCGAAGAGGACCCCGGCCTCGTCGAGGACCGACTCGTCGGCGAAGATCGGCACCTCGGCGCCGTAGCGCACGGCGAGGGCGATCGCGTCGGACGGGCGGCTGTCGATGGTGGAGCGCTCGCCGGCCCGGTCGAGGGCGAGCTTGGCGTAGAAGGTGCCGTCGTGCAGCTCGGTGATCTCGACCCGTTCCAGCGTGACCTGCTGGTCGTCGAGCACCTGCTTGAACAGGTCGTGGGTCATCGGTCGGGGCGTGTCCATCCCCTGGAGCGCGTAGACGATCGCCGTCGCCTCGGGCGTCCCGATGAAGATGGGCAGGTAGCGCTGGCCATCGTCCTCGCGCAGCAGGACGATGGGCTGAGGCGGATTCGTGCCCACCTCCACACGTACCCCGACGAGTGACAGTCGGATCACGGCGCCCTCCGCTTCGGCCACGGAAACAGTACCACCGGGCTCACCTACCGCCGTCCCTTCCCGAACGCCATGTGGCCGATGCCCCGTACAGCTCGGACACGTAGACGTCGGGGCGCTCTCGGACCTCGTCGAGGTCGCCGACGGCCACGAACGGCAGGTTGCGGTACAGGTCGCGGTAGTGCAGCCCGTAGCCGAGCACGAAGCCGTCCTCGAGCACCACCCCGCGGTAGCGGACCTGCTCGGGCACGATGCGGCGGGACTCCCGGTCGAGCAGGGCGCACACGTCGAGCCGTCGAGGATGACGCGCCGCGAGCTGCGTCGAGAGGTACGAGAGCGTCAGCCCGGTGTCGACGATGTCCTCGACGATCACGACGTCGCGGCCGGCGATGTCGATCTGCACGTCTTGGGTGATGCGCACCCGACCCGAGTTGGGCGCGAAGCGGGAGATCGCGATGAAGTCGATCTCGACCGGAACATCGGGAATCGCTCGGGCCAGATCGGCGAGGAACAGCAGCGCGCCCTTGAGCACACCGATGAGCACGACACCTTGCGGGTGATCGCGTGCGATCTCCTCCCCGATGCGGCGCAGCAATGCCTCCAGATCCTCGGGGCCGAGCAGGATCGGTCGCGACATGGTCACGCGGCGTCGGTCAGGAACCGAACGACCGACGCACGCTCTGCTGGAGCAGCGCGGTGCGGAGGCGGCGGCCGAGGCCGGCCAGCTCGCTCAGCGTCTCGATCTCGCGTGCGCGCGCTTCGGGATTGCGCTGCCGTCGATACGGCAGGAGCACCTGCTCGAAGAGCGAGGCCTCGCGCTCGACGAACGCTCGGTACATGCGGAGGTGGCGGGGTTCGATGCCGAACTGCATGAACGCCTGCGCGATCCGTGCGACGGTGAGCGCGTCGTCGTCGAAGAGCGCGCGATCGGCCGTGGTGACCACCGGCTTGAGGAACCCGTACGCCTCGAGCTCTGCGAGCCCCGCGTCGTCGAGCCCGGCCAGGTGCGCGAGCTCGGAACGAGTGAGGATCGCGCCGCCGTTCTCCGTGAGGAAGGTCTCTTCGCCGTCGTCGGCCAGAGAATCGGCGACCCCGTCGGCAACGGTTCGCCCACCCTGCGCACCGCCCGGTTCCGTCCGAATGCTCGCGAAGAGCGCGGCGACCGCCTCGGTGGCCTCGGCCTTGGCTTCGGGCGACTCCGCGAAGCCACCGTTTCGGTCGATCTCGTCGAGCCGTTCCTTGATCACCTTGAGCGGCAGGAAGTGCTCCCGCTGCTCACGCAGGATCCAACGCAGGCGCTCGACGTCGCCCGCGTAGAACTTGCGATAGCCGGAGGGCGTCCGCTCGGGATCGACGAGCCCTTGGCTCTCGAGGAAGCGGATCTTCGAGATCGTGATCTCGGGAAACTCCTCGCGGAGCTGGTTGAGCACGTCGCCGATCGACACATGGGCCCGCGCCATCACGGTTCCCGCGCCTCGCCGACCACGAAGCTCAGGCGAAAGCGGCCGATCTGCAGCTCGTCGCCGGTTCGGAGCCGGGATTCGTCGACCCGCTCACGGTTGACGTAGGTGCCGTTGAGCGAGCCCGCGTCGCGCACCTTGAAACCCTCGTCGTCGCGTTCGATGACGGCGTGGCGGCGCGACACGGTGATGTCGTCGAGGAAGATGTCGGAGTCGGGATGGCGACCGGCGCTCGTGCTCTCGGTCTCGATCCGGTACGAGCTGCCGGCGTTCGGCCCCCGTCGGAGGACGAGGAGCCCGACCCCCGGGGCCAGGTCGTCGAGGTACTTGGCCAGGTCGTCCTCGAGATCGGCCGCCTCCACCGCGCTGAGCGTGAGGGTGGTCTCCTCGGGAGAGGCGATCGGAGCGCCGCACGAGGAGCAGTAGTTCGCACCCTCGGGGTTGGGATGTCCACAGCGGCCGCAGATCACGACGGCGAGGCTACCGACGCACACTCGACCGGGCAACGGGGGCCCGGAACCTCCACCTCAGGTCGAGACCTCAGGAAGCGACGAGCGCGCGGTACGCGGCCGCGTCCATGAGCGTGTCGAGCTCGGCGGGGTCGGAGAGCTCCACCCGGAAGATCCAGCCGGCGCCGTACGGATCGGAGTTCACGAGCTCGGGTGTCGTCGTGAGCGCCTCGTTGGCCTCGACGACGCGGCCGCTCACCGGCGCGTAGATGTCGGAGACCGACTTCGTCGATTCGACCTCGGAACACGTCGCGGTGCGGGTCAGGGCCGCGCCGACCTCGGGCAGCTGGACGTAGACGATGTCGCCGAGGGTGTCCTGCGCGAAGTCGGTGATGCCGACCACGACGTGCGCGCCCTCGACACGGACCCACTCGTGCTCCGCGCTGTACCGCAATTCGTCGGGAAACTCCATGCCCGCGAAGCTACCTCGCGATCTCGGCGATGCGCCCGGCCTGAACGGCAACGAGGCGGCGGGCTTCGCGTTCGGTATCACCTTCGGCCCAGACGTGGGTGCTCGGCAGCTCGGGATCGGGCAGGACGAGCACCCAACCCTCGGGTCGGATGATCTTGACGCCGTCGACGAGCACCAGCTCCTCGCCCTTCGAACGTTCGACGATCTCGCGCATCACTGCGCCCTTGGTTTCCCAGGGAGTGGGAACTTCCTCGTGGGCGACGAAGCTCGGTGGGATCTGCGCGCTGATCTCCGAGAGCTTCTCGTCGGCGCCGGCGAGGAGGTCGAGCAGATGCAGCAGCGTCGCCACCGCGTCGTACGCCGGGATCACGTCGGGCCAGATGAAGCCGCCTTCCTGCGACGCCGCGAAGTCGACCCCGCCTTGGCCCGCCACCTCCATGAGGTGTGCGGCGGAGAGCTTCGTCCAGGTGATCGTCGCACCGTGGTTCTCCGCGATGCGCTCCGCTTCGCGGCTGACCGAGACCGGCAGCGCCAGCCGCGCGCCCGGCCGCGAGCGGCACACGAGGGTGACGAGCACGAGCAGGGCCCGGTCGGCCGTCAGCGCTTCGCCCCGGTCGTCGATGAACGTGGCGGTCTCTCCGTCGGCGTCGAACACGACGCCGAGATCGCTGCCCGACGAGCGTACGAGGTTGCCGAGCCGTTCGACGCGGGGCCCGTGGTCTTCGGCGGCCTCGGTTGCGTAGGCGGTGCTCGCGTACGGGTCGACCGAGAGCACCTCCGCACCGATCTTGGCCAGCACGCTGGGCATCACCGATGCGGCTGCACCGAACGAGTAGTCGAGCACGACCTTGAATCGGCGCTCCGCGATGGCGTCGATGTCGACGCTCCGGGTGAGCGCGGCGGTGTAGTACTCCATCGCGCGCGGGGGGAAGATGATCTCGCCGATGTCGCCCGCGAACGCGCGACGGAAGTCTTCGCGGTAGAGCAGCCGCTCGATCTTGCGCTGCGCACCCTCGTCGATGTCGGCGCCGTGCGAATCGAAGAACCGGATCTCGACCGAGTCGGGATCGCCCGACGCCAGCCGTATCGTCATGCCGCCCTGTGCCCGCTCGGTGCGCACCTGGAAGCGGGTCAGCGGCGCGGTCGCGAGCTCGAGGTCCATCACGTTGATGCCGGACAGGTTGAGCCCGGCCATGATCGCCCGCTTCAGCGCCCGCGCGGTTCGACTCGTGTCGCGACTCGTCGTCACGACCGAGCCCTTCGGCAACGAGGTTCCGTACGCGAGTGCCAGACGGACCGCAACCTCCGAGGTGATGTCGACGTTGGCGAGGCCGCTCACTCCCCGGCGTCCGAACAGCGTGCGCGAGCCTCTCGTCTCCCAGACGATCGACGAGGTGACGGCCGCGCCGGCCTCGACGCTCTTGAACGGGTAGATCTTCACCTGCGGGTTCACCGATGCGCCGTCGCCGATGAAGCAGTCGTTACCGATGACGACACCCTCGTCGAGATGGACGTTGCCGCGGAGGTCGCTCGCGCGCCCGACCACCGCCCCGCGGAGGCGGGCCGAGCTCCCGACGTAGACGTGGTCGTGCACCACGGTGCGCTCGATGCTCGCGTTGGCCTTCACGACGACGTCGGAGCCCAGCACCGTGAACGGACGGAGCTCGGCGCCGGCCTCCACCCGGGTGTTGTCGCCGACGAGGACGGGGCCTTCGACGCGCGCCTCGGGCGAGATGTCGGACCCCTCCCCCACCCACACCCCGTCGCGGAGCTTGAAGCCCGGAATCTCGAGCTCGACCCGCTCCGAGAGGACGTCCTCGTGGGCCGCCCGGTAGGCGTCGAGGGTGCCGACGTCTTCCCAGTAGCCGTCGACGACGGTGCCGAACAGCCGGAGGCCCCGTTCGAGCACCGCCGGGAACACGTCGCCGGAGAAGTCGACGATCTCGCCGGCGGGGATGAAGTCGAACACTCCGGGCTCGAGCACGTAGATGCCGGTGTTGATCGTGTCGGAGAACACTTGTCCCCACGTCGGCTTCTCGAGGAACCGTTCGATCGTGCCGTCGTCGTGGGTGATCACGATGCCGAAGTCGACGGGGTTGTTCACCCGCTTCAACGCGATCGTGGCGAACGCGTCGCGATCGGTGTGAGCCTTCACGACGGCGGCCAGGTCGATATCGGTGATGACGTCGCCCGCGATCACGAGGAAGGTCTCGTCGAGCTCGTCCATCGCGTTGCGGACCGAACCGGCCGTGCCGAGCGGCGAGTCTTCGGTCGCGTAACGCATGCGCGCCCCGAACTCGCGACCGTCACCGAAGTAGTTGCGGATCTGGTTGGCGAGGAATGCAACCGTGACGACGATGTCGTCGAACCCGTGATTCGTCAGCAATCGCACGACGTGGCGCATCATCGGCACGTTGGCGATCGGCAGCATCGGCTTGGGCTGGTTGCTCGTGAGCGGCCGGAGCCGAGTGCCTTCGCCGCCGGCGAGGATGACTGCCTTCATTGGACCGCCCTCTCGTCGGCTGTCTTCACGTCGCTACCTTCGCAAGTCGGGCTTCGCGTCCCTCTCGGAGCGCGGCGCGGGCCGCGGGCACGTACTTCGCGGTGGCGTAGTAGCCCAGCGCGATCCCCGGGAGGCCGAATCCCCACCCGCCGACGAGGAGCAGCAGATGCCACCCTCCCGTCACGTACCCCGCGAGCAGGAGCATGGGGAGCGAGAACATCACGGCCAGCGTCCCGGCCTTGCCCACCCAGAGGACGTCGATGCGTCTCGCGCCGGCGACGGCGAGCGCGAGGGTCGCGCCCGCGACGAGCGCCTCGCGGGCGAGCACGACGATCGCGAACGCGGCGACCGCAGCGGGCACGCCCGCGGCGACGATGCCCACGGTCGCCGCGAGCAGGAGCAGCCGGTCGGCGGTCGGGTCGAGGATCTTGCCGAGCTCGCTCCCCTGGTCGAGAAGCCGGGCCAGATACCCGTCGACCCAGTCGGTCGCTCCGAGCCCGGCGAGGAGCCACGCCGCCACGGCCGGGTGATCGGCTGCGAGCAGCAGCCACGGGAAGACGGGAACGCAGACGAGCCGCCCGAGGGTGATGGCGTTGGGAATGGTGAGAATCCTTCCCGACCCGGACGGGGCAGGCGCGGAATCGTCCATGAGGGCAGCGTACGTGACCACTCGCACAACCCGGCGACCAGGATCACAGGCCGAGGACGGCACCCTCCGCGCGCGGGTCGGTCGCGGCGAGGTAGCCGCTCGCAGTGAGCTCGATGGCGTGGGCGTGACCCATGGTGTCGTCGTACTCACGCACCGGGCGGATGTCGTGGCCGCGGCCGTGCAGGTCGTCGAGCCACTCCGACGGGAAGCGGGGCTCGATCGCGACGCGCCAAGTCTCGGGATCGACCTGCCACCGGGGCGCACTGATCGCGGCCTGCGGATCGTCACCGTCGACGACGATTCGCGTCAGCACCTGCGCGTGGGTCTGGATCTGTCCCTGCCCGCCCATCGTTCCGAAGACGAGCCAGGGCTTGTCGTCGCGCAGGACGAGCGCCGGAACGAGGGTGTGCATCGGGAGCTTGCCGGGCGCGACGACGTTGACGTGTGCAGGATCGAGCGAGAACGACGAGCCGCGGTTCTGCAGGTTGATCCCCCAGTCGGTCACGTGCACGCCGGATCCGGTCGCCGTGAAGTTCGACTGGATGAGGCTCACGAGCAGGCCGTCGGCGTCGGATGCGCACAAGTAGGCGGTGCCACCGTCGGGCCCGGGTTGGCGGGGCAGGGTTGCCGCGCGCCGCGGGTCGATCGCCGCGCGCCGGGCTGCGACCCACTCCTCCGCGAGCAGCTCCGCGGGGTCGATCGCCATCGCGTCGGGGTCGGTGACGTAGGCATCGCGGTCGGCCAGCGCGAGCTTGACCGACTCCATGATCAGGTGCTGGCGGTCGGGGCCGTCGGCGGGGAGGTCGTAACCGTCGAGGATGCGCAGCGACTCGAGCGCGGTCACGCCCTGTGTCGGGGGCGGCAGCTCGTAGACCTCGACGTCGGCGAAGGGCACGTGGAGCGGTTCGACCCATGCACCGGTGTGCGCGGCCATGTCGGCCGTGGTCATGAAGCCGCCGTGCCGCTGCAGGGTCTGGGCGATCGCCGCGCCGATGGGCCCTCCGTAGTACGCCCCCGGGCCGTCGTCGCGCAGGGCCGCGATCGTTCGCGCCAGGCCGGGTTGGCAGAACCGTGTGCCCTCGACCGCGCCGCGGTAGCACGCCTCGAAATCGTCGAACGTGCCGGAGAATCGCGGCTCGCGCCCGAAGTACTCGTACATCGCCCGCGTGCCACCGAACATCGCCGCGCCGTGGCGCGTGAGCGGGAATCCCTCGAACGCGTAGCGCAGCGCCGGGCCACAGAGATCGGCGAACGAACGCGTGCCGAACCGTTCGAGCAGCTCGAACCAGCCGCGCACCGCACCGGGAACGGTCACCGTGTGCGGGCCGACGACGGGCATGGTGTCGGACCCACACGCGGAACGAACCGCGTCGGCGGTCGCACCCGCCGGCGCGCGGCCCGCGGATCGGAAGCCCACCGGTGCGGCGTCGGAGCGCCGACCGTCGTACACGATCGCGAACAGGTCGCCGCCGTAGCCGCAGAGGTACGGCGCGACGACACCCAACGCGAGGTTCGCGGCGACGATCGCATCGATCGCGTTACCGCCGTCGGCGAGCACACCGAGGCCGACCGCGCTCGCGAGGTAGTGCGGGGTCGCCATTGCGCCGCGTGCGAACCGCTTGCCCTCGATCACCATCGGTCTCCTTCAGCGGAACTTGCCGGCCGGCGGAATGTGCACCCCGCACGTGTCATGCAGGTACGAGTCGACTCTCCCGGTCGCCGCGGCGTACCGCTCGAAGGCCGCGGGGTCCTTCGCCACGGAGGCCGGATCGTGGTACAGCGCGCTCAAGAACGCGCTCACGACCTTCAGGTCGGGTGCCACGGTCGCGGGAGCCGAGGCCGCGACCCGATCGAACTCGTCGAGGGCGCGCGTTGCGTGAGCCGCATCGGTCGAGTCGAAGGCGCCGTGACCGCGCCGGATGGTGGCGCAGAAGCCGGTCGCCTCGCGATGGGCGCCGCAGCCTCCGACGACGGCGACGCCCACGAGTCCGAAGACGAGGACGACGACTGTGCGTCGAAAAGCGGCCAGTGGGGCGAACGGCACGCGCCGACGGTAGTCGCACCCGATCCCGGTTGGCGGTCTGCCGGGCGACGTGCTGCACTGCCGCCCCATGCCTCGAAACCAACCGGCTCGAAACCAGATGGAGTTCAACCTCGCCGACCTGTTCGAACGCGTCGCCGACACGGTTCCCGACCGGCTTGCCCTCGTGGCGGGGAACCGCCGCCTTACGTACGCGCAGCTCGACGAGCGCGCCAACGCCTGCGGGCATTCGCTCCTCGACGCCGGCGCGACCGCCGGCCAACACGTCGGAATCCACGCCCACAACCGGGCCGAGTGGGTCGAGGCGATGCTCGGGTGCTTCAAGGCCCGGCTCGTGCCCGTCAACGTCAACTACCGCTACGTCGTCGACGAGCTGCGCTACCTCTTCGACAACGCCGATCTCGTCGCGCTCTTCTTCGAGACGCAGTTCGGCCCGCGCATCGCGCCCGTGTTGCCGGAATTGGACAAGCTCCGGCACCTCGTGCGCATCGCCGACGGCACCGATGCCGGCGGCGACGGAATCGCGGCGCGCGACTACGAGCACGCACTCGACGCGGCGTGGCCGCACCGAGATTTCGGACCGCGGTCGCCCGACGACCATTACATCCTCTACACGGGTGGCACGACGGGCATGCCCAAGGGCGTGATCTGGCGGTCGGAAGACATCTTCTTCGCGGCGATGGGCGGCGGGAACTACGGCGGCCCGGGCATCGAGACGCCGGAGGCGATCGAGCAGTCGGTGTCGCCGACGCCGGCCGTCACGCTCGCGCTCGCGCCGCTGATGCACGGGAACGCGCAGTGGACGATGTTCAACTCCTTCTTCGGCGGCGGCACGCTCGTGCTCTCGACCGACCGTCGTTTCGACCCCGAAGCGATCTGGGAGCTTGTCGCGGCTGAGGGTGTCAACACCATCAGCCTGGTGGGCGACGCGATGGCGCGCCCGCTCGTCGACGCGCTTTCCGCAACTCCCGCGCCCGCATCGCTCTTCGCGATCGTCTCGGGGGGCGCGATCCTCTCGCCGACGATCAAGACCCAGATGCACGAGCTCATGCCGCAGGTGCTGGTGCTCGACTCGTTCGGCGCATCGGAGACCGGCGCCAACGGCGTGGTCGAGACGACGGCTTCCGGACCGAAGTTCCACATGCAGGAGTCGACGACGGTGGTCGGTGACGACCACCGGCCGGTGGCGCCGGGCGAGACGGGTTGGCTCGCGCGGCGCGGGCATGTGCCCCTGGGGTACTACAAGGACGAGAAGAAGACGGCCGCAACCTTCGTCGAGGTCGACGGTCAGCGCTGGGCGATCCCCGGCGATCTCGCCGTTCTCGAGCTCGACGGCACGATCACGGTGCTCGGGCGCGGGTCGCAGAGCATCAACTCGGGCGGGGAGAAGATCTTCCCCGAAGAGGTGGAGGCCGCGCTCAAGAGCCACCCGACGGTGTTCGACGCGCTGGTCGTCGGCATTCCCGACGAGCGGTGGGGTGAGCGGGTCGCGGCCATCGTCTCGTTCCGGCCCGGTACCTCGGCGACGCTCGAGGAGCTCGTCGAGCACTGCCGGACGATGATCGCCGACTACAAGGTGCCCCGCGTGCTGCACGCTGTCGACGAGATCTCACGCCAGCCCTCCGGCAAGCCCGACTACCGCTGGGCCAAGGCGATCGCCACGGCCTGACCGGATGGCCCTGGCGCGTCAGTCGAGCTCGTGTTGCACCGCGGCGCGTGACGCGAGGATCGGGCGGATCAACCGGACGATCACGTCCTGATGCGCGGGATGGTCGCGATACACGAGGTAGCCGGCGACGTCGTCGAAGTCGGCCACCACGACGAGGTCGGAGTTGCCCTCGGGCGCCAGGCCGGCGTCGACTCCGACGCGATAGCTGCGAATCTCGGGGATCGCGGGCGGCAGGGCCTCGAGCGCGTCGCGCACCGCGTGGTGGTCGTCGGCGGTCGCCGTCTCGGCCCACCGCAGCATCACCACGTGACGGAACATCGCGGGGCCCTCTCGCTACATCAGCGCGCTGTCGGCGCCGCCGTCGACCGGGATTGCAGCACCGGTGATGAACCGGGCCGCGTCGGAGCACAAGAAGGCGGCGACCGCGCCGAAGTCGTCGGCGGAGCCGAGGAACCCGGCGGGGATCGCGCTCGCGATCTCGTCGAGCGTGGCGGGATCGTAGAGACCGGTCAGGCGCTCGGTCGCGTGGAGACCGGGTTGGAGCGAGTTCACCGTCACCCCGTCGCGCGCGATCTCGCGGGCGAGCGTCTTGAGGAAGCCCGTCACTCCGGCTCGCGCGACGTTCGACAGGATGAGGTGCGCGATCGGTTGGCGCACCGCGATCGAGGTGATCGCCACCACCCGCCCCCAGTGCTGCTCGCGCATCGCGGGCACCGCGGCCTGGCACATCGCGATCGTCGAGCGGCAGTTGAGGTCGAACGCCTCCGCGTACTGCTCGATCGTCGCGGTCTCGAACGTGCCGGGAGGAGGACCACCGGCGTTGGCGACGACGATGTCGACGCCTCCGAGCGTCGCGCGGGCCGCTTCGATGAAGCCGGCGGCACCGTCGGGACGGCTCAGGTCGGCGACGATGCCGACGGCGCCGCCACCCAACTTCGCGGCCGCGGCATCGACGGCCTCGCGACGACGAGCGCAGATCGCGACCTTCACGCCCTCGTGCGCCAAAGCCTGCGCGACGCCGAAGCCCAACCCCTGCGAAGCGGCACCCACCGCCGCCCGCCGTCCTGCGATACCGAGATCCATCTAGGAATTCCTCTTCCCCCGTCGGTCTCGAGGTCAGCTGACCCGGGTGGTGTGGCGCACGAACAGTAGGGCCACAGAACGGTCGGCCGTCGCGACTCTCACGTCCTCGCAGAACGACGAGCCCAGCACCCTCGACATCGAAGAACAGCTCTGTCCCGTTGACAGCGATACGCACCGGTTCCACGTACCGGGATTCCGAACCGGTGCCCGTCCGGGTCCGCTGGGTAAATCGAAGCCGTGGCGCGTGATGGATAATGGAGCGATGCTCTACGACGATGGTGGGATTGCCTGCGACGATACGAGCATCATCATCAGGCGCTACTACCCGTGGGGAGCCAAGACACTCCCCTATACCTCGATCAAATCCGTCAACAAGCGCCCATTACCGGTGTCAGGGGAAAATGGCGAATCTGGGGCTCGGGCGACTTCGTGCATTGGTGGAACCTCGATCGCCGGCGACCGAGCAAGGAGATCGCCCTCGAGATCGACACCGGCGGGCGGATCCGCCCCACGATCACGCCGGACGATCCGGAAACCGTTGACCGCATCCTGTTGGAGCACCTCACTGGATAGGTGGGGGGTCGTCCCGGTCCGGGATCGCGCCACGTAGGGACGCGTACAGAACTTCCGACGTGCACGCCTCGACGGCAGCGTTGCGAACGGACAAGATGCGCTGTGCTGGGCGACGGTGACCTCGTGGCGTTCCTTGCGACATCCGACCTGGATCGGGCTCGCGCGTTCTTTACGCAGGCGGTTGGGCTTCCGATCATCGAACACACGTCCTTCGCCTGCGTGTTCGACGCCAACGGGACAGCACTGCGCGTCACATTGGTGGAAGAGGTCCTGCGCGCGCCATACACGGTCTTGGGCTGGGTCGTCTCTGACATCGCAGCGTCGCTGCGCTCTCTCGCCGCGCGAGGAGTCGGTTTCGCGCGCTACGAAGGCATGGCCCAGGATGAACTCGGTGTTTGGACGACGCCGGACGGCGACCGCGTCGCATGGTTCAGGGACCCCGACGGCAATGTGTTGTCGCTGACCCAGTTGGCAAACGCGGACGGGTAGGCCTCCGCGCCAAGAACGTCCGTGGCGAACCGCTACCGGGCTTCGAGCGCCTCGACGCGAGCCGCCAACTCCCCGATGACCTCGGCCAGCTCCGAGGCGACCTCGGCGACGACTGCGAGAACGACGACGGTGATCTCGGCGAGTTCTTCTTCGGTGGCTTTTGTCCCGCCGCGGTGAACCGCGTCGTGGAGTCGTTGGCGTATCGGTTCGGTGTGCATTCGGAGACGATAGCCCGCAGCCGATCCGGATTCACTTCAAGATGTTGACGGCGCGGGCGATGATGAGCGCGACGGTGATCACCGAGATCGCCGATTGCGTCAGCATCGTGAGCTTCGCCCATCGAGTCATGGGCATGACGTCGGTAGGGCTGAATGCGGTTGCATTCGTAAACGACACATAGAGGTAGTCGACGAACCCCGGCTCCCAGTCGGGCGGCGCGAGTTCGGGGCTCGTCATCTGAGGGAACAAGAAGTCGGGGTACGGGCGAGCCCCGACCGCCCGTGCGACCGGACCGCCACGGTCGAACTCCCAGTACCAGAGCCCGAACACGATCACGTTCGTGAACCAGATTGCCGCGCCGGTCAGCAGCAGCTGGGCCGGATCGCGGTTTCCCTCGGCGCGGACGAGATCGACGATCAAGCGGCCGGCAGAGGCAGCGTTCGACAAGCTCATCACCGCGATCAGTGACAGGCTGACGATTCGCAGCACGCTCGATCGCCGCTCGGAGCGCGCCGACTTGGCCGCAAAGACACCGATCAAGAGAAGAACTGCGAGTCCGGGCAGCACCCACCGGGGACGGTTCGCCACTCGAGACGGCAGCGCGAGCATCAGCCCGATCGCAACCAGGATCGCGGTCGTCACCTGCACGCGCGGTTCCTCGCGCGTCACGCTCCGCCAAGCCGCCCTTACCTGCCCCTCGGCCGCACCTACGGCGGTGCGAGGATCGACCAGTCGTTCCAATCTCCTCAACAATCCGGGCAGTTCGTCACCGGCCCCGACCGGCTCGCCGGAGACACCCGTCGCGGGCGGTGAAGGCGCTTCGCCCGCGCGATCGGTTTCGTCGCTCGTCATGGTTCAAGATTCTGCCGTGCCTTGACCAACACTGGAGCCCGATGAAGAAGCAATTTCGCGCAACCTTGCAGAAGAGCCCCAGCAAAGGCGGCTGGACCTACGTCGTGATGCCCGACTCGGTCGAGTTCTTCGGAACCAAGGGTCTCGTGAAGGTCCGGGGCACCGTCGACGGCCACCCGTTCCAGAGCTCGTTCATGGCACTGGGCGACGGCACGCACAAGCTCCCGATCAAGGCCGATCTTCGGAAGGCAATCGGAAAGAACGAGGGCGACACCGTCACCGTCCGCTTGGACGCGCGACTCTCCGACTGAATCCGGCTTCGGCTCGGCGGCCGTGTTGCTCAGGTGCCCCGACAGAAGCCGGCGGCGTCGGCCTTGGTCGTGCCGTCGGCGCAGAGCACGTCGGGGTTGCTGTGCGAGAACACGCCGAGCGGGCTCTCCCAGCCCGGTACGACCCAGGCGTGCACCATCCACACCGTCTCGCGCATGAAATCGCCGTGTAGGGCGTCGCACTGCGCCTGGGTGACGCTCGAATCGGCCGCGAACGGCACGACGATCTTGCCGGCGGTGTACACGACACACGTGTTCGTGTGCCGGTGCCAGTGATCATTCGGTCCCGCGAACCCCTCGGACGGAAGCACCGCCATCGACAGATACATCAAGCCGATGACCTTCGATGTCGGGCTCGTACCGTCGTAGATGTACGAACCGGGGTTCGACGGATCGAACGAGCCGTACCTGGCGCCGGCACCGCGAGGGATCATTGCGCTGAGGTTGATGTAGTGCGCGCCGGTCTCGGGTGAGAACTTGCCCGCCTGCAGCATGTGGGCTCGGAGCGCGTCGGCGACCGTTGGATACCGCAGAGCCGCGGCACGCGCGGCGACGAGCTGCTTTGCCTCCAGAGCGCGCGTCGCCGCGGCGAGCGGCTGATCGGGGATCGCCAGCGCCTTGGCCTCGTCGATATTGCACGAGCCCGCCCCCGCGCCCTGCACACAGCCCGGCGCGGTCGTCGCCGAGGTCTTGGCCACCACCGTCTTGACGACGGTCGTCGTGCGCGTCCGCGACGACGCGACGCCGTAGGCCACCGCGCCGGTGATCAGGACGAGCGCGGCCGCTCCGGCCGCGGCTGCGAGCCCTCGGCGCGCCCGCAAGGATGCCGACCCGATCATGCGCGCTCCTCAGTGCCTTCGAGCATCTGCATGGAGGTCCCCCGACTCTCGGCCCGTTTGAGCGTACATCCCCTCGTCGCGTGAACGAGGCCGACCACCCGGGGAACGCGGGCGATGGCGGTGGAGCAGAGGTCGTTTGGTGATCGCGGCTTGTTTCTGGGAGTCTTTGTGCGGCGGAGGGGGGTGGCGGGGTGGATTCGGGCATGGATGCCGAGGTCTTGGCCCAGTTGCTGGCCTTCGTGGAACAGACGACCGATTTCGTCGGGGTGTCGGATCCCTGGGGCCGGATCCAGTACTTGAACCCGGCCGCGTTGAAGCGCCTCGGTGTCGCTGATGCGACCGACCTGACCCTCGCGGACCTCTTTCCCCTGGAGGCGTTCGGCATCTATTACGAGGTAGTCCGCCCACAGTTGCTGCGTACCGGGGCGTGGACCGGAGAGGTCCTGGTGAACGCCTCGGGCAGTGGCGCGATTCCGATGTACGTCTCGACGACCGCCAAGCTCGGTCCCGGCGGCGAGACCAACGGTGGCGTGGTGTACGCCCACGAGTTGTCGCGCGTCGACCCGGCCCGGGCGACCAGTGAGTCCGACGTCGACGAGGTCACCGGCCTCCTCGCACGGGCGGCATTCGACGATCGAGTGCGTCTTGCTCTCGCGGCCGCGCATCGCGACGGCGAGTCGTGCGCGCTCGTGCTGGCCGAGATCTTCGACATGAGCGTCATGATCGAGACGGTTGGCGTACTCACCGCGGCGAGCGTCATGCGAGCTCTCGCGGGCCGGATGACGCGTCTCGCGAGAACGATCGACATCGTCGGACGGGTTGGTGAAGACCAACTCGGACTCTTGCTCCGTGGCGTTCACAGCCACGGCGAGGCTCTGCGCATCGCTCGCACGGTGTACGAATCCTTGGTCGATCCGCCGGTCACGACCGCGGGTGGAGAAGTCGCGGTGTCCGTCGGTTGTGGTGTCGCCTTCAGCAAGCCGGGCGATGATCCCGTCGACCTGATCCGCCAAGCCTCGGCGACGATCTCGCATGAAACCCCGACTCGTGACGTCGATGTCGATACGCCGCTCGCGATTTCCGACCGACCCGAGTCGGCGATAACCATGGACGACTTCCGCGTCGGGATGAGTCACGGCCACGTGCGCGCCTACGCCCAACCAGTCGTCGATCTTGCTTCAGGTGGCTTGGTCGGCTTCCGGGCCGTCGCGCGGTGGCACCATCGCACCCTGGGAACGCTCAAGGCCGCGGCGTTCATCGACATCATCGCCGAGACACCACTCGCGAACGAGGTCGATCTCTACGTCGCCCGCGAAACCGCCGCGGTGCTCGTGGTCACCACCACAGACACGCCGCTGCGCCTCTACACGCCGGTGTCGAAGAGGCTGATCGCGGACGTCCGCGCGGAGCAATACCTGTCGGAGATCGCCGACGCGTTCTTCCTCTCCATGAACCAGATTCGCCTCCAGCTCGCACGGCCGTTGCTCGACAACTGGTCACCAGCACTTCACGACGCGCTGCAATCCCTCAGCGACGCAGACGTCGCACTCGTGCTCACCGGCGTCGAAGACGCCTCCGACGCCCAAGATCTCGCCGAGTACGGGTTCCACGAGCTGCACCTCTCGCGCCGGCTCACCCACGCCGCCGCGACTGACCCCGATGCACGGCGCGCCGTGTCGGAGCTCGTGCGACTCGCGCACGACCGCGGGTGCCTCGTTGGGGCCGCCGGCGTCGACCACCAGCAGGAACAACATGTACTCCTCGACTGCGGCTGCGACCTCGCGACGGGCGACCTCTACGGTCGACCCGAGCCAGTCGACACCATCGACTGACCGCGCCGCCTGTGCGAGCCCCGTCAGTGGATCGGGCCGGTACCGTCGCGGAGCGACGGGGCGGCGCGGCCGGTGCGGCGGGCGATGATCTCGGCACAGATCGACACCGCGGTCTCCTCTGGTGTCCGGGCGCCCAGGTCGAGGCCGATCGGCGACAGGATGCGGTCGATGTCGGCATCGCCGAGCCCGGCTTCGCGTAGCCGCACGATGCGCTTCTTGTGCGTACGCCGCGAACCCATCGCGCCGATGTACCCGACACCCGTGGAACAGGCCGACACGAGTGCCGGCACGTCGAACTTGGCGTCGTGGGTGAGCACGCAGATCGCGTCGCGCGGGCCGAGATCGGAGCCGACGGCCGCGAGGTGGCGATCGGGCCAGTCGTTCACGACCGAATCGGCCATCGGGAACCGGGCGGGCGTCGCGAACACCGGCCGCGCGTCGCACACCGTGACCCGATATCCGAGCAACTTGGCGCTGCGCGCGAGCGCCGCGGTGAAGTCGACCGCGCCGAAGATCAACATGCGCGGCGGCCGCACGAACGATTCGATGAACACCGACACGTCGCGTTCGCGCGCTTCACCATGCGGGCCGTAGTGCCGGGTGGAGGTGAGCCCGGCCTCGAGCTCACCCGCGGCGTCGCGCGCGACGACGCGATCGAGGCCCGGATCACCGAGCGTGCCGACCGGATCCTCTCCAGTCTCGACGAGGAGCTTGGCGCCGATGTGCGGGCCGGTCACGACGGTCGCGAGCGCAACGGGCCGCGAGTCGCGCAGGGTGTCTCGCAGCCGTTCGTACACCTCGCCCATCGCGGCTGGCCCTCCCCTACCAGTCGAGCGGTTCGACGAACACGTGGATCGTGCCGCCGCACGTAAGGCCGACCGCGAACGCCTCGTCGTCGGAGTAGCCGAAGGTGACGATCCCCCGCTCGCGTTCGCCGTTGAGCACCTCGAGCGCGGCCGTGACGACCGCCCCCTCGACGCACCCGCCCGATACCGAGCCCGCGACCTCGCCCGTCTCGCTCACCACCATCGTGGCGCCGGCGTCGCGGGGACTCGACCCCTCGGTGCCGACCACGCGCGCGACGGCGACCCGTTCACCGGCGCGGCGCCAGCGCTCGATGTCGTCGAGGATCTCCTTCATCGTTCACCTCCGTTTCGCGAGTCGGCGAGCCCCGGCCGCCTTCCCCGGGGGTCGGCGACGACCGCGATCAGCGTCTCCAACGCCGCGAGCGAATGGCCTTCGACGAACTCGTCGACGTAGGGAAGCGCGGCCGCCATGCCCTGCGCAAGGGGCGCGTAACCCGGCGACGCTTTGAGCGGGTTGACCCACACGATCGAGTGCGCGACGCGTCGGAGCCGCATCATCTGCTCGGCCAGCGCTTCGGGGGCCCCGCGATCCCAGCCGTCGGACAGGATCACGACGGTCGCGCCGCGAGCCATGCCCCGCACGCCCCACGTATCGTTGAACTCGCGGAGGCACTCGCCCAGCCGCGTGCCCCCCGACCAGTCGACGACGCGGCGCGCGGCTGCGGTGATCGCGGCATCGGGATCGCGGGCGGCAAGCTCGCGCGTCACCCGGGTGAGGCGGGTGCCGAGCGCGAAGGCCTCGACCCTCGTGCGGCCGACGACCGCGGCGTGCAGGAAGCGCACGAAGGCGCGCGCGTAGGGCTCCATCGAGCCGCTGACGTCGAGCAGGAGGACGAGCCGCCGGGGCCGTTCCCCGCGCTCCCGAGACGGCCGGTGGATGGGCTCGCCGCCCGACCGGAGTGCGGCCCGCACGGTGCGGCGCAGATCGGGGCGCCCGGTGAGCCGGTGCGACCGCCGCAACCGGCGCGACCGGCGGAACGCGGCCGCGAGCCGCAAGTCGGCCATGAGCCGGCGGGCCTCGACGAACTCGGCCGGTGAGTAGGCGGCGAAATCGCGATGCCGCAACGTCTCGGTCGGGCTCCACCGCACGGCGACGACCGGTACCTCCGACTCGTTCTCGCCCGGCGGCTCGTCTCCCGGTTCCTCGTCGGTGTCGAGCGCGAGCGCCACCTCGAGGGCCGGTGGCGCGGTGCGCAGCTCGACCCAGGCGCCGGTGAAGAAGGCGGCGAACGCGCGGTCGTACATCGCGACGTCCTCCGGTCGGGTCACGAGCGTGGCCCGACCGGCCCAGTAGACGCGTGAGGGCCGCGTGAACCCCACGGCGGCCAGCGCACGCGCGTAGTCGACGACCGAGCCGACCGGTACCGAGAGGCCCGCGCCCCGCAGCACCCGCGCGAAGGCGACGGCCATGCGTTCCGGCTCGTCGGCGGTGCCGTCACGCACTGCGGGCAACCGCCGCGCCGACGAGCTCCGAGATGCCGTGCGCCCGCACGCGCTCCTGATCTTCGCGGTACTTGAGGATCGTGCCGAGCGTGACGTCGACCGAGTGGTCGTCGAGCTTCGCCCGACCCAGCGCCCCGAGCGCCTGCGCCCAGTCGATCGTCTCGGCGACACCGGGTGGCTTGTAGAGCTCGAGCCCGCGCAGTACCTCGACGGCCGCGGCCACCTGGCGCGCGAGCCCCAGGGGAACCTCGGGCGCGCGAACGCGAACGATCGCCAGCTCGCGCTCGAAGTCGGGGTGCGGGATCCAGTGGTAGAGGCAGCGGCGCTTGAGCGCGTCGTGGACGTCGCGGGTGCGGTTCGAGGTCAGCACTGCGATCGGTGGCACCTCGGCCCTGACCACGCCGAGCTCGGGAACCGAGATCGCCCAGTCGGAGAGGATCTCGAGGAGGAAGGCCTCGAACTCGTCGTCGGCCCGGTCGACCTCGTCGACGAGCAGCACCGGAGGCGGTGACGATGCCGGCGCGTCGAGCGCGCGCAGGAGCGGCCGGCGCACGAGGAACCGCTCGCTGTAGAGCTCGTCCTCGACGACCGCCGCGCCACTGGCCTCGACCGCGCGGAGGTGGAGCAGCTGGCGCGAGTAGTCCCACTCGTAGACGGCCTGCGCCGCGTCGATGCCCTCGTAGCACTGCAGGCGGACGAGCTCGCCGCCGGTCCAACGGGAGAGCACCTTGGCAACCTCGGTCTTGCCGACGCCGGCTTCGCCCTCGAGCAGGAGCGGCCGGCGCAGGGTCATCGCGAGGTAGATCGACGTGGCGAGCCCTTCGTCGGCCAGGTAGTCGTGCCGCGCGAGCGCGGCCACGACGTCGTCGACACTCCCGGGAAGCTCGCTCACGACCCAAACGCTACCGCCCTCGGCAGGGACGCCTACGCTGCCCAGGCCGTGCCTCGGAAGGGAACCGGCGTGCATCGGAAGGGAACCGGCGTGCATCGGAAGGGAACCGGCGTGCATCGGAAGGGAACCGGCGTGCATCGG
>CAAGKR010044154.1_pt1 | contig 22115 bp, 11 predicted proteins | sample 2556971 | NCBI WGS metagenome assembly CAAGKR01 (sample SAMEA5207829, study PRJEB30636) | soil metagenome | biome: forest; feature: boreal; material: soil | place: USA | collected 2011-09 | depth 1 m | reverse complement strand
TCCACGAGCCGCAGGACTGAGAGTCCGGCAAATACGGAGCGCCAGGAGGCGCTGTCCTCCTTCATGGAACCAAGCGTATCGAAATAGACCAGATGCCGGATCATTAAAGCCTTTTCAGGGGAATTAGATGACTCTAAAAAAGCACCTTTCTCCCCTCGCGGAAATGCCTGTTTCGTGTCACTCGAGGGGCACTTTCGTGTCATCCGTGGTGGGTTAACCCGTCCTAAACTGGGCTAACGCGGCCCCCTGATCAGACGAACCGGACTCCTGCTCCATGAGCAGGGGCGGCTCAGAAGGCGACGAAAAAGAGCCCGTAACGGCGATTCCTTCTCTGCAACAGCTCGAGGAAGCGCCCCATGTCTTTCACCGCCTCACGAGCACTTCTAAGGTCAGGTCGCCGCTCGTGCTGAGACGGTCGGGGCAGCCCCTCTTGGGGTTTGGGATGGACGAAAGCGTTTCGCGCGCCGGCGAGCCTAGCCACAATGGCGAGAAGTTCATCGTCATCACTCGGATCCTCATTCTCGATCACGCGAAGCAGCGTCGACAGCTTCTCCTTGGGCGGACGCCGCTCTACCTGCCTCAGAAATTGTTCCTCGCCTAGCGCCATCACGCCCAGAAGGTTGATCGCGCTTTCGATGGTCATTCCGGCGAAGACCTGAACTGCTTCGCTGAGAGCTTGCCGCTCGAGCGCACCTTCCGCTGCGAGGCGGAACATGGCCTCCTCGGTCCCGCCCTCGTCGTCCACCGCAATGTCGAGCAGCATAGTTTGCTCCTCGAGTAGGTCGAGCAAATAGATCGCGCCGGCCCTGCACTGAACGTGTGGCGCGCTGAACTGAGAGCTCGAGGGAAGTTCACGGAGCTCCGGATCCGGCTTCTTTGGCTTCGTCATATGGTAGGTACGCGGTTGGGCCTATATCAAGCCCTTCGCGACGATCAGCGCAGCGAAATCAGTCACCAGTCGGAATGCCCGCTCTTTGGTCGGGTTTCCGTGATCGTCGGTGACGATCTCGCGCTTGAGCCGATCGAAGAACACGGGCCTTCCTTGCCGAAGGGTGTGCACGGCGTTGACCATCCGCTGGATCGAAAGGACAAAGAAGAACGGCGCGATTACCAAGTGGTGCTGCTCGCCGCGAAACACGTAATCTCCATCGGCTACAACTTCGCCGTGAATGATGTGATTCCTCAGAGTGTAGAAACGATCCGCCCAAATCCCCTGAAGAGTTCGCACTTCGACTCGGTGCCCGTTGGGAACTTCGTACTTGTAGCGAAACCGTCGATCGCCCGCGTTTCCTGTCCAGGCTTCAATGGCATCCTTGCAGGCTTTTCGCTGACCCTGGTCGGGAAGGTCGAAAAGAATCTCAAACGAGGCAACCTGCAGAAGGACTCGCGCGCGCACGTCGACTGACGGGGTGTTGTAGTAGCTCTCAAGGAACACGGCGGTTGCTCGCATGATGCGTCGATACAGTTTCGAGTCGGCTCGCCGAAGCCATCGCAGCTGCTCGAACATGTTCTCGTCGTAGCCAAATCGCCTTGGGATGTTGATGTGCGAGGGTCGAGGGAAACGCGTCTCGCCGATCTTGTAGCCCATCGTGTTGAGGCGGTTGATGACACCGGTGAGCTCGGAGATGAAGTCATTTCCCAACGCAAAATTCTGGGTCACAGGGTCGAAATTCTCAGAGGTGTACACCGCGAACCCTGCATTAACTCCCCACAGTCTGGCGTTCGCGGTGAGACACGACAGGAACAACGCTCGTCGAAACTCAAACGCGCGAGACCGTTGATCACGAGAGAGTGGCGCAAGACTCGGGTCCGCGAGAATCACTCCTTGATCGGGCAACGTTCGAGCTTTTGTCGGGTCCCGCGCCGAGTCCTTGTGCATGTCGAGGATTCGTCGCATGTACGCTCGGACGGTCGAATCGGGAATTGCGTCGGCGCATCGATCGAAGTTGATCAGCCGGAGTCCGCGGAACCGGATTTCGTCAACCTGACTGAGGCCTATGTGAGGCAGGTAGACGAGCTGGTGGACCGGCTCCGGTGCGGGCGCTGTCACTGTCTAAATAACCAGGGGCGGTGAGCCCGGAATTGGGTGTTGCGGCTCGATCAACAATTCTCCCCCAAAGTGGTGAATCATGGGGAAAAGAAACCGACCTCGAAGGAGGACGACAGGAGAGCTCATCATTCACTGGCTCAACTCGGATGCGGCGCGTTTGATCGAAATCTGAGCGAAGTCTTCCCTGCGCAGCTCGGCTCGCGCTTGCCTCATTAGACTGGCTACTCCGAAGGCGACCAACGCCACGCTTCCTCAGCGAATGATGTCTTTCGTCAGCTTTGCAGGTATCTCGCGAAAAACGCCTGCCATGATTGACCGCTCTGCGTTCGCCAGCTCCTCTTTTTGGGCGTCGCGTGGGAACAGAAAGAAAACTTGGGACATTCCCATTCGGAGGCGCTGGAAGAACGACAATCGGAAGGCGATAAACTGGCCCGGCTGCTCTGGATCTCCGAAGTACGCTCGGTCGACCACAAGCTTCCCCCGACTGTCGTGAACGGTGATCCGATACTGGATCCACACCTGACCAAGTTCTCCCCCTCCGGACTCGCTGAACGGCAGAAACTTGGTCACGTCGGGGGCGAGCGCGACGCTGATCAGGCCATCTGCGCCCAAGCTCCGCGCGAGAACAGCCATTTGCTCGGCGGTCGGATCGAGAAGCGTGAGCAGCGGCTTGCCATACACGAGTCCTCGCACCCCGTTGTAGCCGACATAGGTCACGACAGCGAGACGTTCAGGTCCAGAGATACCGGCGCGCTCGGCGTTCCCTGCGGGCTCGGCCCGACGAATAAACAGCGCCAGCTTCTTGACCAGCTCGGTGCTGTCGCCTTCCTTGTTCGCCGCCATTCGACGATACATCGAGTCCGTTTGAACATCGGACGTCGGAATGACGGTGAGGCCCGGCACCGCGGCCAGCCTTTCTTCGAGCCGTGAATGCGAATCGCTCACCAACGTGCTCAGACCCATGCCATCGGACCCAGCGAATCCGAGATGTTCGTCGCGACCCAGTGCGTCACGCAGTGCCTGCACTACGACGGATTGGTCGCCAACTTCATCCAAGAAGTTCTGTCCGATCGTTCGAGCGGTCTCGCCAGTCCGTTTTCCGCAGCTGCTTTCCGTGAGGAGCAGAATCGCGCTCGCCGACAGCACAAAAGCCACGTGTGTTCTCATGGAAGAACTCCTGCTAGAACTTCGCTAGCAAAGACTGGAGGCTGTACGGTTTTCGTGCCCCTGGGGGCGGCGAAGGAGGAGATGCGTCCCGAATGATGTTGCTCTTCCACGCCAAGGTTAAGAACCCACCGAGGAACAAAAGGACGAGGATGCTTGCCGCCAGTAAGTTCACGGCCTCTACAACGGTGAGCGTTATACGCGCCGGAATAACCCTCCGCGGAATCGAGCTCCGGATTCTCGCCATAGCCCACACCGACTGCGACCCCCTTTTTGAGCATACTCTTCGGACTTCCGAGAAGCGCGACCCACGAATCCTGAGAAGTATCAGCACGTGCAAGGCGGAATTCCAAGATCCCGCGAGCCGCGCTGACCAGTTCTCCTCGCACATTCCAAATGGGATGGCCGTTCAGATACAGAACGAATTTCCGCGGGTCCACTCCATCGCGACGCATGGCTTCGCGAAGACTGTCGATTTGTACGAGGATGGTCTTTCCGATCCCGGCCCGGTCCGGACTGACTCCGTTAACTCGCATAATTACCGGTGGAAGCGTCTGTGGCGTTTTTACGGCGGGGCGGGCGCTATCGAGTTTCTGGGCTCTAAGGTCAGTGGTTCGGACAGAGCAAAGAGCAAGACTGCACGCGCCGAACTTGAGCAGAACACGGCTAATCATCCATCTCCCTCCGTGCGCCATTGGGTGAATTATCACGTGCTCGGCGCAGCGTATCCTATACGTCAAAACAAAAGGTGCTGGCAATGTCAATTTCGTATCACCACAGTGTCGATTTCATTCCAAGCGGGTTAAGCGCGCGGTGATAGGAAGCTTTCCGCGCCTCTCCCGTAGTTATTTCTCCGGCCTGCGGTTCGCCGTGCCTCCTACAATAACGCGTTCGCTTTACCAGACATGTACGGAAGGCTCTCTGGCACCGTCGTGAGTCGTTTCACCGAGGCGATGAACTCCTGAGTAAGATTGCGCGGCTCATATCCTCCTTTCCGAAGCCTTTCTAGAACAGACCTGTGCAAACGATCTCCGTCACGGACGTAGCGAGGCCTACCCCGATTTAGCCTCCATTGGCTTGTCTTTGTAGTTGCATTCCACACCCTCTTTGGAATGAACTCCGCCCACCACCAATGCCAATCGAGAGACTCCTGTTTGGGCTCTGCCCACGGAGTCTCCGGAGGCGTCGTCCGTTCCAGTACATTCTTGAGTCGGTCTGTATCGATCAAGAGTCCGCTTCTACGAGCTTCCCCGACCATCCATTCAAAAGCTACCCGCCAGAGGCCGCCGTCTTCCTCTCGATATCCGCCGCCGACATCGGAGTGAACCCCAGCGAACCACAATTCGACTGCATCTTGACCTTTTACCTCTCCTATGAGATTCTGCCTGAAAAACGCTCTCCGTTCATCGAGAGCAACTGCGTGTCGGATCACTTGGATGCCGGGATTGTGGGAAGTAAATCCATATTTCGTGGGCTTCGAGAACCAACCGACAGAAGAAACGGTATCCCAAACGCCCACAAAGTGAACTGGGAACCGTGCGTCGTTTCGACCTGCTATAGGACGGGAAAAAGTCCACCGGAAGGTTGCGGAAAGGTCTTCGAATAGTTTTGGGTTCTTGGGAAGCGAACTAAATATTTCGACTACATAGGGGATCAATTGGCTATTGCCGGGTTGTAGCAGGCCAAGCGTATCAAGCATTCCAGCGAGCATCCGAGCGGTGTACGCGCCCCGGCTGAATCCAAAAACGAAAACCTTGTCGCCGGGCTGCCACACTTCCATCAAGTGAGCGTAGGCCGTACCAACCTTGTCTCCAATATCAGTCGCGAAGGCAAGTTCCCGTTTCTTTTTCAGCCATGCTAGCACCCCCGCTTCCGGTAGGGTCCCCACTCCTGGATCGTAGTAAACAATTTGCTGCTCAGGACTATGCGTAACGATCTGCATAATCCGAACAATGTCCGTGTTGCAAATCCCAAATTCGTTGTTTGTTCCGTCACAGCAGACGATGATATTTCGTGGCATGACTAAAACTCCCTCGGTGAATCAGGGCCTAGTGACTCAACGTTCCGTCAAGCGCCACATCACCAATCAGTGACTGGTAAGATCGATCCAACTGCCGTTCCGAAGCACTTCGATCCGAGTCACAGGGTGGATTTCCCACGTGGTTCCTCGTGTTTTTCCGACCTGGTCCGGATGGTCAGGGTCCCACATTAGCCATCCGGCGATGCGCACCTGGTCACCATTTCGTGCGAGGGCCTTTACGGAGCTGAGCACCCAATTTGTCGATCTCGCGCGCACCCGCGGCGTCACTTCGACGACCACTGCGCGTAACCGGTCTCTGTTTGCTGCTTCGGTCGGAGTGGGCACCATCCACATGTGCCAGTCATGCCAGGCATGGGTGTCGATCTCGCAGTTAGTTGACTCCATCCCTTCTTCCACCACATCGACGAGATAGCCCTCGAGCGCCACTGCTGGTCCCTCGTACTTCTCAACCTGGAGTGAGTCCGTCCCAGTCCACCCGGTTCGCTTCCGAGGCAGGCCCGTCCAAGGAAGCGCAAGTATCTGGGCAAAGCTCACGGGATGATACGCACTTGACGTATCGACTCGATTCTTCCGAAGGTCCGTTTGTGGATCGAGCGCTGGCTTCCCATTTTTCCCCAACCCTTCGGCAGCGCATGCGCCACCAGCCTGTTCGACTGGCTCGGGCTTCTCCCAGCCAGCGATGTCACCTTCGCTAGTTGCTAAGGAGATGGTGTCGGAGACCCCTGCCGGGTTGCCGTTCGACTCATTGCTAGCAGAGACCAATCGAATACGGCGAGATGCCGCCCATCCTGTGTCTCCCTGTGGGGAGGCAATTCGGACGTACCCGTTGCGCTGTTGTGCGGCGAGAAGTTGCACAGTGTCGCCGGCATCAACTGTCGCGATTCTATGAGCCTTTGCGCTTGGGTTCGCTCGCAGGATAAGGTTCGATGTCGCAACCGCCACGTCTTGGCCACGAGCGATCCATGGCAACGCGAATGTGAAGACAAACAGCCAGGGAACTGCTCTTGAAAGAGCCTGTGACGGTCCGTGAGCTAGAGGCATTGTTCCTCCGGGAGGCGCTGCCGCGCGTGGGGACTCACAATAGGACGGCCTAAACGCTCACGCAATGTCGGTTTCATACCATCGAGATGTCGGTTTCATATCACCGAGGCGCTTATGACCCGCCGCGCAGTCGGCGCGAGACAACTTCGTCGATGAGTCCGAGAGCCAGAAGCCCGAACAGACATGCCCTCCAATCCGATGGTCTTCCGGACAGCTTCCACATGGCTCCTGCCGGCGCGCTTCGCCCGATGGCAGCGACGAGTCCAACCATCGGCGCCTGATCAGTCGACGTACTCGCCGTTGCGCCGCAAAACGTGAGCGACATCCACCGCGCGTGGATGTCGCTTTCATGTCATTCGATGTCGAAATCTTATCACCGAGTGGGCACAGCAGGCGGAGTCCGGCAAAACACTATTGACAAATCCCACGGCTAGTTCTACGGTCGGGCATCCTCTAATCCAGGGAGCCCGCGATGCCGTGCCCGTCGTGTTTCACCGCTCGCAAAGCCAGAGTTGCACGACGCGGGTTCATCCTGCCACTCCTCGTCTTGCTGGAAATTCCTTCCGTGGCGATCGGACAAGTTCGAACGATTGAACGTTCGAGCCTGCCTCGGAGCATGGACGTTGCGCTTCGAGCGGGAACGCTGCGCATAATTGATTCGGCGCGAGCAACTCCAGTCCCATCCGCTGCGTCCAACGTCAACGTGGAGAAAGGACAGTTTCTGGCCGCTGCAACCAAAGAGTCGGCGAGAACCATGCTTCGGCCAATCTCGCGCGGAATGGCCGGTCTAGCAGGATCCAGGACGGTAGACACGCTTACAATTCTTCCTTTCAGGATCGTTGGCACCGCGGCGGACAATCAGGCCGTCGACTTGCAGCCCGCGGTGATTCGCGACTTACCGCTTCGATACCAGCCTGACGCCGGAATCTTTCGTGGCTCCCTCCTGGTAGGGCTGCAGGATAATCTTGCTCCCACGGTCCGCCGAAACATTGGGGCCCCAATTCCTCTCACATTGGCGTCGGACGGCAGCACCAGCGACAGTACGAGGCCGAGGGAAGTCCAAATCCGATATACAAACTATCCGCTTGAACGCGTGATGGTGTTCGCCAGCGGCGCGCGCGATTCCGTTGGCGTTCGAGTCATTACGCAAGCCCTCGGCGGGTCCGTGGTGTGGCTTCCAGTCCATCCATCCCTCGTGTTCGACGCGCCGAGGACATTGTCCGGCCTTGGGATCGGAACAGTGAGTTTCCCGGTTCGACTCATCGGCGTGTCGGTCAGAGACACTGTCCTTGTCACGCTCGCGGTGGACCCAGGCTCGCTGAGCGAACCGAACATAAAGATCGGTGCAAGTGGAAGCGCGATGGTGCATCTCCGCTCAGCCGGGACCGGGCCGGCGCGCCTCACCGCAACAAGCCCAGGAATAGATACGGCCATGGCCACTATTGAATTCGGGTGGCCGATAGGCTTCCTCGTTGCCGCACTTTTGGGCGGCGCGCTTGGCGGCGCCGGCAAGTATATGAGAGGTGGGCAGGGCCGTAAGTCCCACCTCCTCAAGCCGGTACTTGGCGGCGCCGTAATCGGTTTGATCGTTGCGATTGCCTACTACGCAGTGAACGTGACTCTCCTGCCGGTGGCGGTAAAGGTTCCGTTCTTCAACGAGGCGGCGGTCTTCGCATTGGGAATGCTCGGCGCATTCCTCGGAATCAGAAAGTCCGCAGGGACAACGGTCTGATCCACGGCGTGCGAGATATTCCACAAGTGAGGACCGCGGCCATGACGGTACGGTGCAGGGTGGTGCGATAGTGATGCCGGTAGCGGTTCCGACTGAACGAAGCGACGCCGGAATCAGCGCTCGCCCGGCGGTTGCGGCAGGCCTCTGCCGTGCTCCTTCTGGCCGCCGGAGTTATGTCGCAGTTCTTCTCCTCGATGAATTCGACAGCTCCATGACATGAAACCGCCCCTTCCCTGACAAGGAAAGGACATATCGGGAATACGAAAGCAATGTGATTTTGTAGCCTCATTGTCGCGCCAAATAGATCGCACCTAGCGGCTTGTCGATAACCCAAGAGGACCGCCATGGTCCAGGAAGCGAAGCGAGACTCGAAATCAGAAGGACAGCAGGCATTCACTGCTCCTGCCATCTCCCTGCCCAAAGGTGGCGGCGCCGCTCGCGGCATCGGGGAGAAATTTGCCGCTAACCCAGTCAATGGAACTGGCGCCACCACAGTACCGCTGTTCACAAGCCCGGGCCGTTCGGGCTTCAGTCCCCAGCTCTCACTCTCTTACGACTCCGGCGCTGGCAACGGCTCGTTCGGATTCGGCTGGACTCTCTCTCTTCCCTCGATCACCCGGAAGACCGACAAGGGGCTTCCTCAGGTATCGCGATGGAGATGAATCCGACGTCTACATCCTCTCGGGAGCGACGCCCCATGCCTGAATCACCAACACCAAAACCCAACTCGGATTCGGCAGAAAACACACGACGGTGGTGGACGCATTTTCACCATGTTGAGGTTTGGAATCTTGTAGTTGCGGTCTTGAGCTTCGTGGTAATAACCGCGACGGCAGTCATAATTTTGGTGCAACTAAGAGATGGCAGGTATTTCTTAGAGCAGTCTCGAGATGCCACTTCACAGCTACTTACTCTGCAGCTCGACGAGCGTTTAAGCGATCCGATCAACACCAGAATAGTCGAGATCGTCTCCACCGAAGGCGCGAAACTGAGGAAAGGTAATGGCGGGCCTATCACGGACGGTCAACTAGATAACTATTTGGGCGTATTCGAAGATCTCAATGATGCGTATGATGCGCACCTTATTTCCTATAAGAATTTCTGCAGCATGTTCTCTTCTGGCATCCAAGGAGCTGCATCGTCGCCAGAAATCGAGGCGTACATCCGTGAAGAGCAGAAAGAGGACCCATTATATGACACAGGGTTCCAACATCTCGCTCAGATTGCCAAGAAGTGCAAATAATCGGTCGGCCCACACGACAAATAGGAGAGGCAGGCCCGGTGGGGTATCGCTGAGGCGCCGCTGGCCGGAAAGCAAGGAAGCTCGCCACGACTTTCAGCTCCGCATCGATGTCCACCCAATCGCGGGATGCACCAACTTCAAACGCGCTGCGGTCCCGCACCCTCAGGCCCAGCAAACAGAAACAGCGGCTGTGTTATCGACGAGAAGCAGAGTCGCCGATCGCCGAACCCGAGCGATCCGCCATCACTCCTGACCTCTCAATCCGACCGCCGATCGGGGGCGCTGCAGCGACTGGCGCAGGCTGAGAGGGATGGGTCATGATTGAACTGGGCGCTATTGCAGCTTCGTCGATTACGCCGGTCGCGAAGACGGTGGTGGTGCCTGCTCAGGACATTTCGTCTTCAATGTATCGAATCTCTGGTAGCGTTCGGAGTGCGGATGGTACGCTGCTACCGGGCGTCGACGTCGTGATAGGTTTTCGGGGAAAGACGATTACGGTTCGCACGGGCGCGCACGGGATCTTCAAACTCAGCATTCCGCGAGACGTGGACCTGATCTCGCTTCGTGTTGTCCATCTAAGTGAAGGGTTCTCAGGGCGAATGAAGCCGGCGTCACAGATTGATATCAGGCTTGTGCCGGGCCGCTGATTCCGCCGCATTCCGTCGGTGCCAAGAAACAGGCATCTGGGTGAAATGAAATCGGCATTGCCCGCGAACCGGCCAACCCCCACTCTTGACCCGAAACGCGAAAATAGGATGCGTTGCAGGTTCTCACGACCCGGATCACGAGGAGCCGCCGCTGGTGGGCCCGCGAATGGAAGTGAACTCCGTGAACAACGACGAGGATGCACGTGCGGTTGCCGCCCCTTCGATCTCCCTTCCCAAAGGTGGCGGGGCCATGCGGGGGATTGGCGAGAAGTTCGCGGCCAATTCGGTCTCGGGCACAGGATCCCTTTTGGTGCCGATCCCTACCAGCTCCGGACGCGCCGACTTCGGGCCGCAGCTCTCACTAACGTACGACTCTGGAAATGGGAACGGGGTCTTCGGATTCGGTTGGAGTCTGTCCATTCCGGCAATCACCCGCAAAACGTCCAAGGGTCTGCCCCGCTATCGGGACGCCGAGGAGTCCGACGTGTTCATCCTGTCGGACACCGACGACCTCGTACCGGTTCTCAATCAAGGCAACACCCGCTTCGAAGACACCGTGACCGAGCCGGGCTATGTCATCCATCGGTACCGCCCTCGCATAGAGGGACTCTTCGCGCGCATCGAGCGTTGGACTCGCACCGCGGATCGCGACGTCCACTGGCGCTCGATCTCCAAGGACAACGTGCTCACGTTGTACGGCACAGATCCGAACGCGCGCGTCGTGGATCCGGCCGACCCCACGCACATTTTCAGTTGGCTGATCCGAGAAACACGCGACGACAAGGGCAATGCGGTCATCTACGAGTACAAGTCTGAGGACGGTGTCGATGTAGATCTCACCACCGCACACGAACGGAATCGCGGTCCACGGAATAGCGCGACGCGCACCGCCGCCCGGCACCCCAAGCGTATTCGCTACGGCAACCGAGTACCACTTCTCGACAACGCCGGGCTCCGTCCGGTCTTCGTGCCCGCGGCCGCGATCGAGAATGGCGATTGGATGTTCGACGTGATCTTCGACTACGGGGAACACGATGCAGAGAATCCGATGCCGGATGATTCCGACAGCTGGCTCTGCCGTCACGATCCGTTCTCGTCGTACCGGTCTGGCTTCGAGCTGCGCACGTACCGCCTCTGCCAGCGCATCCTGATCTTCCATCAGTTCGCGGACGAGCCCGATGTCGGCGCGAACTGCGTCGTCCGCTCGATGGACTTCGTGTATCGCAGCAATCGGGGCGACAATACGGACCTTAAGCGAGGCCATCCCGTGGCGTCGTTTATTGCGTCTGTCACGCAGCGCGGCTACCGTCGCAAGCCCGAAGGCGGTTATCTCGTGGGGTCGCTGCCGCCGCTCGAATTCGAGTACAGCGACGCGATCGTAAGCAATGATGTGCACGAGCTTGACGCCGCGAGTCTGGAGAATATGCCGGTTGGACTCGATGGCCGCACTTACCAATGGGTGGACCTCGACGGCGAAGGAGTGTCCGGCATCCTCACGGAGCAGGCCTCGGCCTGGTTCTATAAGCCGAGCCTCGGGGACGGGAGGTTCGGTCCGCTCGAGACAGTATCGCGTCAGCCCTCGCTTGCTGCGCTTCGCGGCGGTCGCCAGCAGCTGCTCGATCTCGCCGGCGACGGGCAGCTCGACCTCGTGGAGTTCAGCGGCCCGACGCCGGGTTTCTACGAACGCACCACTGATTTCAGTTGGGAATCGTTCCGCCCCTTCGGCTCGCTGCCGAACGTAACCTGGGATGATCCGAGTTTGCGCTTCGTGGACCTGGACGGTGACGGGCACTCAGACGTGTTAATGACTGACAACGATGTGTTCACGTGGCATCTATCGCGAGCCGAGGACGGCTTCGGCCCCGCGCAACAGGTGCGCCAATCGCGTGATGAAGAACGCGGACCCGCTCTCGTGTTCGGCGACGGCACGCAGTCGATATACCTCGCTGACATGACGGGCGACGGATTGACTGACCTCGTGCGAGTTCGCCTTGGCGAGGTCTGCTATTGGCCGAACATCGGCTACGGGCGGTTCGGGGCGAAGGTCACCATGGACGGCGCTCCGGTGTTCGACCATCCGGATGAATTCCGTCAAAGTGGAGTCCGCCTCGCCGACATTGACGGGTCCGGCACCAACGATCTCATCTACATCGGTCGCGACGGCGTCCGTCTCTTCTTCAACGAGGCGGGCAATTCGTGGACGACGGCCCACCTGATCGACGAACTCCCCCTCCCCGAGGATGTCTCCTCTGTGATGACGGTCGATCTCCTGGGCAACGGCACAGCCTGTCTGGTCTGGTCGTCACCCTTGCCGGCATTTGCCCAGCGAAACGTGCGGTATGTGGACCTGATGGGCGGGGAGAAACCGCATTTGCTGGTGCGCATGGCAAACAATTTCGGCGCCGAGACCCGTATTCGCTACGCTTCCTCCACCCGGTTCTACCTTCAAGACAAAGCTGCGGGCGAACCGTGGATCACCCGCGTCGCGTTTCCCGTTCACGTGGTGGAGCGCGTTGAGACGTGGGACCGAATCAGCCGCAATCGTTTCGTCACGCACTATGCTTACCATCATGGCTACTTCGACGGCGTCGAGCGAGAATTCCGCGGCTTCGGACGCGTCGAGCAATGGGACACCGAGCAGTTCGCCACCCTGTCGTCGAGTGACGATTTCCCCAGCGGCGAGAATGTGGACGCCGTCTCCCACGTGCCTCCCGTCATGACGAAGACGTGGTTCCATACGGGCATCTCGATGGGCCACGAGCATGTGTCCGATTTCTTCGCTGGGTTCCTGCGGCCTGGCGATGTCGGCGAGTACTATCGTGAGCCAGGGCTTACGCCGGCGCAAATACGCGCGTTGCTGCTGGATGACACGGTAGTGCCTGTCGGACTGTCGCTTGCCGAGGAGCGCGAAGCTTGCCGGGCGCTCAAGGGTTCCATTCTCCGGCAGGAAACGTATGCGGAGGACGGGACGCCGCTTGAGGGCCGCCCATACCTCGTTGCGGAGCGCAATTACACGATCGAGATGCTTCAGCCGCGGGGGCAGAATCGCCACGCCGTTTTCTACGTGCACCCGAGAGAAACGATCGACTATCACTACGAGCGCGATCCGGCGGATCCGCGAATCAGCCACGCCCTGACGCTCGACGTGGATCCCTTCGGCAACGTACTGAAGTCGGCCGATGTCGGGTACGGTCGGCGTCAACCGAACATGTCTCTCTCGCCTGACGATCGAGCCCGCCAAACCACCAGGCTTGCCACCTACACAGAGCGTCGCTTTACCAATGCGATCGATTCCGCCCTTGCGTACCGCGTACCGCTTCCCGCCGAGACGAGCACCTATGAGCTGACGAATTACCCACCTACCGGTCCGGCCGGACGATTTCAGGCCTCGGATCTCGTGAAACGAGTGGGCAGTAGTTTGGTGCAAATCTTCGACGGCGAAGCTCAGTACGAGGCAACCCCTGGCGCGGGCCGGCAGCGCCGCGCGATCGAACGAACTCGGATGCTCTACCGGCCGGACGATCTCGGTATCGCGCAGGCCGATTCACTCGCATTGTTGGCGCTCGGACAGCTGGAGCCGTGCGCATGGCCCGGCGAATCCTACCGGCTCGCCTTCACGCCGGGCCTTCTGGCAAAGGTGTATGAACGCCCGGTCGCCGGCCAACCTCCGGAGAACCTGATCCCCGATCCGACCTTGGTTCTTCCCCTGGATCTGCCGGGCGGCCATATCGGCGATCGCGGCGCATATGTGGATTTGGATGGAGATGGACGCTGGTGGATCCCTTCCGGACGCATGTTCTACTCTCCGGATTCAGGCGACAGCGCGGCCGTCGAGCGGGCGAATGCCGTCGCACATTTCTTCGTCCCCCGCCGCTATCGCGATCCGTTCACATCGACCGCGGTCGTCACGTACGATGCCTACGATCTACTGATCCTGGACACGCGCGATGCGGTAGGCAACCGCGTTACTGCGGGCGTGCGCGATGCCGCCGGCGCGATCACCGCTAGGAGCAACGACTATCGGGTCCTCCAGCCCTCGTTGATCATGGGTCCCAATCGCAACCGCTCGGCCGCGGCTTTCGACGTCCTTGGCTTTGTCGCCGGCACGGCACTGATGGGCAAGCCCGAGGAGGCGCTTGGAGATCTGCTGGACGGCTTCGTCGCGGACCTCAGTGAAGCCGTAACGCTCGACCATCTCGCCAATCCATTGACGGACCCGTACTCGGTCCTCGTGCGGTCGACGACACGACTCATATACGATCTCCTCGCTTTCTACCGCACGCGGAACACCGCCCACCCGCAGCCAACAGTTGTGTATACCATCGCGCGCGAGACGCACGACTCGGATCTGGCGAATGTGGGAGATCATTTTCCGATCCGTCACAGCTTCTCGTATTCCGACGGGTTTGGGCGCGAGATACAGAAAAAAGCTCAATCCGAATTGGGACCCTTGACGGATGGGGGAGTGGATGTTGATCCACGTTGGGTTGCCGACGGGTGGACCATCTACAACAACAAGGGAAAACCTGTCCGACAGTACGATCCGTTCTTCACGGCGACCCATCTTTTCGAGTTCGGGCGACTTGTCGGCGTTAGTCCCATCCAGTTCTACGACCCGATCGGGCGCATCGTGGTCACGCTGCGACCAAACCACACCTATGAGAAGGCGCTGTTCGATCCGTGGCGGCAGGAGACGTGGGATGCTAACGACACAGTGGCGCTCGATCCGCGCACGGATCCGGACACCAGTTCCTACGTAAGCGGATGGTTCGCGAGCCAACCAGCGACGTGGCAAACATGGAGCGCGCTCCGGTCCGGTGGCGCGCTCGGCGCGCGGGAGCAATCGGCTGCCGCAAGTGCCGCGGCGCACGCCGCCACGCCGACGCTCAGCATGCTCGATACGCTCGGGCGGTTGTTTCTCACTGTCGCGGACAATGGACCAGATGGGGGTGGCCTGCCGCAGCTGTATGAGACGCACATCCATCTTGACATCGAAGGAAACCATCGCGAAGTGGTCGATGCGCTGGACCGTCTCGTCATGCGCTACGACTACGACATGCTCGGTCACCGCATCCATCAGGCGAGCATGGACGCGGGGCGTCGCTGGATCCTGAGCGATGTCGCGGAGAAGCCGATTCGCGCTTGGGACACTCGCGCTCACACAACTCGCACGGAATATGATCCGTTGCGGCGGGCGCTGCGCACGTCGGTCATCGGTGCGGACCCTGCCGCGCTGATCAAGGAATTTCTCGTGGAGCGCCGAATCTACGGGGAACAGCATCCACAAGCCGAACTGTTGAATCTGCGCGGCGCGCTCTATCTCCAGCTCGATCAGGCGGGCGCGGCAACCACCGAAAGGGGCGACTTCAAGGGCAACACGCTCGGCACCACGCGCCGCCTGGCGCTCGAGTATCGAAACGTCTTTGGATGGAGTAGCGTGGACGCCGTCGTACCGGCGTTGGCGACTACGGCGTTGTCTCCCGTCGCCCTCGAGAACGCACTTGTCCCGCTGCTCGACACAGAGACGTTCGCCGGCGGCGTTGCATACGATGCGCTCAACCGGCCGATCCTTGTGACTACGCCACACGCTGCCGGTGAGCCAGCGAGCGTCGTCCGCTTCGCGCGCAACCTTGCCGGTCTGCTGGAAACGGTGGATGCAAACGTTCGCGGCGCCAACGCCGGCGGGAATCTGACGTGGACGCCGTTCGTTACAAATATCGACTACGACGAAATGGGTCAGCGCACGCGCGTCGCTTATGGTAACAACGTCATATCGACGTACGGGTACGATCCGGTAACCAAGCGGCTCGTGCAGCTGATCACGCGGCGCGATGCAGTCACCTTTCCCGAAGACAACCGACAACCGCCTCTCGTTGGCTGGCCAGGGGGGGAGATACAGGACCTCAGCTACACGTACGATCCAGTCGGGAACATCGCTGATGTTCGCGACGATGCCCAACAGACGATCTTCTTCATCAATCGGCGCGTTGAGCCGAGTGCCGCGTATACGTACGACCCGCTGTACCGGCTCACCAGCGCCACCGGACGCGAGCATTTGGGGCAGACCGCCGGAGCGCCCGATCCACCGACTTCGCCCGACTACCTCAATGGCTTTCACACCCGCTTGGACCATCCCGGCGACGGCATGGCAATGGGAACGTACCTGGAACAGTACGTCTACGACGCAGTCGGAAACATCCTGTCGTTGCAACACAACGGCGTGAGCCCCGCTCAGCCCGGTTGGTCGAGGGGCTATACGTACTCCACCCCGAGCCTCCTCGAGCCGGCCAAAATGTCCAATCGAGTCTCCAGCACAATGGTGGGGGCTGGTCCGGCGGAGACCAATGATCACGACGATCACGGCAACATCGTGGGGATGCAGCAGTTGCCGGTCAGACAAATCCTGCCGCTGATGCAGTGGGACTACCGCGATCAGCTCCAGGCGTCATCACAGCAGGTGGTCAACACCGGCACGCCCGAAACGACATGGTACGCGTACGACGCCGCGGGCGAACGAGTACGCAAAGTTACCGTGGCGGCCGCCGCGGCCGGCCAGACGCCAATTCGCATCAAGGAGCGAATCTACCTCGGCGGTTTCGAGATATATCGCGAGTTCCAGAACGACGGAGTCACCGTGAAACTGGAACGGGAGACACTGCACGTGATGGACGACACGCACCGCGTCGCGCTCGTGGAGAGCAGGACGAAGGGGAACGAACCGGGCCTGCCAAAGGAGTTAACTCGGTACACTCTCAACAATCACCTCGGGTCATCGAGCATCGAGCTCGATGATCAAGCAAACGTCATCTCGTACGAGGAGTATTTCCCTTACGGCAGCTCGTCGTATCAGGCCGTACGAAACAAGCTCGAAGCGCCGAGGCGATATCGCTACACCGCCAAGGAGCGCGATGAGGAAACGGGCATGTACTATCACGGGGCGCGGTACTATGCACCGTGGTTGGGGAGGTGGGTGAGTTGCGACCCCGCCGGGCCGGTTGACGGGACCAACCTCTACAAGTATGCGAGCGACAATCCCGTCAGGCTACGCGATCCGAGCGGCATGGAGCCCGAGCCTCTGAAATTGCCGACCGCGTCGTTGTTTGATACACGGTCCCCGGAAGAGAAAATGGCGGCGAAGTTCAAGGGCGCGCTCGTAGGGCCGCTGAGGTTGGGCCCACCTCCAGATCTTTCGCTGCCGGACCCCTGGCATCTGTCCAAGCCGATCACGTTCCCCCCTGATCCTTCGCCTTCAGGTGGTCCATTTAGCGCACCCGCAAAGGATCCCGAGCCGAGCTTCGGGTCGCATTTCAAGTGGACCTGGTTGCCTCCGTCTCTCAAGTTCGATTGGGGGCGGGTCACGAGTAAAGTAGACACTTCGAAGGTTTCCGTGGACGTGCGCGCAGGCGATGGCAAGGTCACTGGAGCATATGACTACGGTGGCGACGTGTCACTCAAACTGAGCGGCCCGACTGGGGCGGGAACGGTCGGTGTAAACCCGAGTAGTGGGCTCACGACGTTCAAGCTGGAAGACGTCTCTTCGGGAACCACCACGCGCGCGAGCGTGAACACTCAGGGCACGTTCGGCTTTGGGGTTACGAGAGGAAGTGTCATCGCCGACACTAGCTACAACCCGTCGCGGCAAAGCTTCGCTGCGTCGCTCAGCATCGGTGGCAAACCCGTGCCGCCGCCACAACAATTGAATCAGGTGGTCACCAAGGGCTACAGCAGCATAGGAAATCTCGTCGCGGCATTACCTGGAACGCTCTCAAAGGTCGCGTCCGACCCCACGCGCATACCGGACGTATATACGACGCTCAAACCAGACATCAACAATGTCTCCGCGGCCGCGACTGCTGGCGCCGCCATCGCTGACACGCCAAAAAACCCTTCGACCCTCGACTTGCGGGTTCGTTTCAACCTTACAGTCAACCCGGCGACCGTGCCCGATCTCACGCGCGGGCCCGCTGGAACCACAATGACAGTGGGCATCTCGGGCTCGTGGTGAACCATCGGCCTGAGTCCACATCCATCTCATGAGTTCACGTCCCCGAGCACCGGCTTGCAAGGCAACCACCTCACGATAGGTACTACCTATGCGCATCTCCGGCACAATCACCGACAAGCGGTACGCGCCGATCGCCGGCGTGACGGTTGCCGCCTTCGACAAAGACTTGCGCGCCGAGCAGAAGCTCGGTGAGGTCAGCACTTCCACTGCAGGACGCTACCAGATCGTCTACAGCCGCGACTTGTTCACGCGCGCCGAGAAAGACAGCGCCGACGTGTTCATCGAAGTCCGCGATCGCTCCGGCAACGCCGCGAATGGCGCACGCTCTCCGGTGCGCTACAATGCGCCGGACGTCGTCACGATCGACCTCGTACTTGCCGACGATTTCTTCTCGGACGCCGAGTTCACGCGCCTGACGCGCGACGTGACGAGTCTCGCCGCTCCGGAGAAGGTGCAGATCGCGGATCTCGAGCAGACCGATAAGAACCCCGACGTCACCTTTCTCTCCGCCGAACTTGCGACTTCGGCTGACCGTCTCGTGTACCTGATCGTCGCACATCGTGTCGAGCGTCAATCCAAGATCGCCGCGGAGTTTTTCTACGCTCTGTTGCGCACCGATGCGCTGCTGTCGTTCTCGACCGCCCGCATGCACGCGATCCGCTTCTCGATCGGCCTCGATGCGGACCCGGAGACCCTGGTCTTCGACGCGGCGCTGCTGCCCGCAGAAGCGATTGCAAAATCAGTGGACACTGCGATCGCTTATCGCATCGTCGAGCCGGCGCTGCGGAAGGCCCTGCCCGGCATTCTCCGGCAGCTGGCCGAGATCAAACCCAAGGCGGATAAAGCCGACACGGCCCGCGCGAGCAGCGGTCTCGTTGACCTGCTGGGCCCCGCGCTCGATGGCGACGTGATTCCCAAGCTCTCCGCCGCGCTCGCCCACGATCACCTGGGCAATATCCCTCTTCTCATCGATCAGGTGCAGTCTGCGCTGTCCGCCAGAAGCGACAAGGTGAGCGACAAGACCCGGGCAGCGATCGAGCAAGCGCGCGGGCTTGTCACTCCAGCGCCGGCGGCCGAACGTGTCAAGAAGCGCAGCGACGCGAAGACCGAGGAGATCGGTGGCGCGCCGGGCCTCCTCGAGTCAGCAACCGTTGCCGACATCATGAAGAAGCATCCGAACCTCGATCTTCGCACCATGAATGTCGCGAGTTTCATGCGCGATCAGAAGATCGCGGAAAAAAAACCTCCGAAGCAGCGCCAGGCGATCGCGAACGCCCTCAACGCCACCCAGCGCCTTCACCGGCTGACGGCGTCCCCTGCCGACGCCAGCGTGCTCCTCAAACACGGCTTCACGAGCGCGCGCGCAGTCTCGGCATTGAGCCGCGACCAGTTCGAGGCGCGTGTGGCGGGAAAGGGCGGCGTGACGAAAAAAGCGGCGAAGGCCATTCACGCTCGTGCTGAACGCATCCACACTGGCGCAGTTCTTCTCGCGGGAGAAATGAAGAGCCTGGCGGGTTCGCTCGATGCCAGCGCTGTGGCGCGCGATATCCCCGCCGGGAAGATCGAAGGGTGGAAGGCCGATTTCCCGAACCTGAAGACGTTGTTCGAGCTCCAGGACATGTGCGAATGCCTTGACTGCCGTTCGGTGCACGGGCCGGCCGCATACCTTGCGGACACGCTGCAGTTTCTGAAAGAGCGCTTGGTGAAGGACACGACTGTTGCCGCCGCGCCACCCGTTACGGCCGCGAAGGACGCACTCTTCAAGCGGCGCGCTGATCTCGGTGATATTGATCTCAACTGCGACAACGCGTTCACGCCGATTCCGTTCATCGATATTGTCAACGAATTGCTCGAGGAATTGATCGCGCCCGATCCCGGCTTCGACTATGCGGGCGCAGTCGCAGCGGGAGTCGCTCCAGCCGCGCTTGTACAGGCGATCGCCGCGCAGCACCTGCCTCTTGGCGATGCACCGGTGGTCAGCGGGCCCAGCGCCGCCGGCATATTCATGTTGCGCGGCAAAGACGGCGTCTACAAGTTCACGCCTGCGGCGCCGGGGCACTTTACTGTAGTGCGCACCCGCCAGACGCACGGCACGGCGGATGAACGAGCCGCTGCGCCGGAATACGTAAACGACGCTGCCTATGTCGTTCTCGCGAGCAAACGCATTGCGTTTGATCTCCCGTTCGACGCTGCACAAGCCGAGACCGCAGCGCTGTTCAAGAAACTGGATGTCTCGCGCGCGGATCTGATGCGGGCAATTGCCCAAGGTGGTACGCCCGGAGGCCTCGCCATTGCGGCCGAGGAGATTGGGATCTCGCGTTTGGTGGCGGACATCATCGTCAAATCGGACGCCTCCGCCGCAGCGCAGGAGGAGTTCTGGAACGCCGGGGCCGGTCTCGCGGTGTCGACGTTCAAGAAAGTGTCGGTCTTTCTCGATCGGACCGGCCTCACGTACGCCGAGCTGGAAACTTTGCTGGAACAGAAATTCATCAATCCCACGAACGCGCTGTTCATCAAGCATCTCGATTGGAGCTGCGACACGTCGCAGATGGAGATCTCTGGGCTGGACCTCGCCGCCCTTGATCGGACACACCGCTTCATCCGCTTCTGGCGCGCCACCAATTTGAGCCAGCCCGATGTGAACCACGCAATCCGATTCGCTCCCGCCGTGCAGGGCGCTCTGGACTCCAATGCATTCATCCGCACGGGCGACTTGTTCCGCCTCGCGCGCCGGACCGGACACCCCGTCGGCGAACTGCTCTGGTTATATGGCCCCGGCGCGGACCTCTGGGACGAAGACGTCTACCGGCGCATCTTCGCCAATCCCGCCAATGGCCCCGTACCCGCGGCACTCGAGCGAGCAGCCGTCGTCGCGAACGAGGCCCTGCTGCCCGGCGGCACTATGTTGGCGACCTTGAGCGGACCGCTCGCGCTAGCGCTCGCCCGGACGCCGGCAGAGATCGATGCGCTGCGCGCGCTCCTGCCGGATGACCACCTCACGTTCGTGAACCTCGGCAAATTGTACGGTCTCTCGAATGTCGCGCGGCTCACGAATCTTTCACTCAACGCGTTTCTGGCGCTCCAACGGCTCTCGGCGATCGATCCGATCGCGAGTCCGACGGACACGTGGAACTTCCTCGACGTGTCGGATGCGCTCTCCTCCGCGGGCATAGATCCGGTGGCAATCGAGGCGCTGCTCGCCGTGTCGGCAACTGCTCCCGATCCTCGGATCCCGGCGGACAACGCAGTGACGTCGATACTACAGAAACTTCAGGCCATCCTCGCCGCGGCGCGAATTGCCTCGCAGCCGGCTTTCGATGCGGCGGCGACTCCGGCCGTGAACGCTCCGCCGATGCTCGATTTACTGGCGGCTCTCGGTGATCTGGATCAGTCGACGATCGCCAAGGTCGAGCTCCTCACTCGTGGCCTATGGGGCGATCCAACCGAGCTCGCTCTGACATTCCTGGATCGGGTTTTCGGGCCGCTGTTCCCAGCGGCGGACGTCACGGCAATCCGGAATGCGTGGACTGCGATCCCCGGTGCGGATATCAACGCCACGTGCGATGCATTCATCGTGGTCCTTGGAAGTGCGGCCGCTGACCTGAAATATGACCGCGATCGGCGCAGGGCCGCTGTAGCTGCGGTCGTTGCCGGGCTCAAGCTCGATGAGGAGATCATGGCCGCCATTCTCCATGGTGCGCATCTCAAGGCCATCGCCGCGGTCGCCGGGCTGCCGTTGGGAGACGTGATCACGGCCGTCGCGCTAATCACACCGGTGGCTCCGCTTCCAGCCATCACCAAGGGCGCGTTCCCCAATCAATATGCGGCAATCAAGCTCGTTGCTGTCATCGGCATGGCCAGCTCACTGCTGCGACTCGACCGCCGACTTGTGTCATGGCTCCTGGATACGGCGAACGCGGGCGGATTTCTGGAGCTCGATCGGCTCCCATACGAGTCGGCGGCGCCAGCCGCCAGCTTCGCTCCGCTGCTAAGTTGGGTTCGTGCGCGTCGGATTGATGACACGTATCCGCCCGCTGACGATCCCCGCGCGCCGGGTTCGCTGCTGAGCATTCTGAGTGTGATCGCATCGGCATTGGCAGCGGGCGCGAACATCGCGGATGCGCGCGCATCACTTGTCGTCGTCACCGGCTGGGATGCGGCGGGACTCGGGGATCTGGCAACGCGGGTCGGG
>CAAGKR010532319.1_pt1 | contig 22119 bp, 14 predicted proteins | sample 2556971 | NCBI WGS metagenome assembly CAAGKR01 (sample SAMEA5207829, study PRJEB30636) | soil metagenome | biome: forest; feature: boreal; material: soil | place: USA | collected 2011-09 | depth 1 m | reverse complement strand
GGAGACGCGGAATTACCGGTTCTGGTGGTGGGCCAAATTGACCCACTACGGTGGGCCGAACGTACGCCTTTGGCGTAACAAGATAAGCGGGGCTGCGCCCCGACCGGAGTGACACATACACGGGAGGCCGATACGGCGATTCTCGATGTGGCCGAGGGGTTTTGTCCCTTATGCCAGGTCGAGTTGATCCGACACGATCAACGGGCGTGTTGCCCTTGCGGCGGTTGCGCATTTCAGGTCGATGAGCATTCACTGCTGATGACCTCTTGTGCGGATCATCCAGCGAGAGATTGCGAGCACTGGCGGGCAGTGTGGAGTCATCGAGGCGTCGTAGGGCGTTAGGCGCACTCGCCCATGGGATTTTGAGAGAAGAAGTCGCACACAGGCCGGCAGTTCTCAAGGTGCACAGCCCGTCCGCGAACCGATGTCCTCGTTCCGCTGCCCCAGCCTGACGACTTCGTTCGAGAGGTGAAAGCTCTTCGAAGGCTTTGAGGGGCAGCGACCAATAATGTCGACAGGACCAGTTTTGGGGTACCGTTCACCTTGCCCGCTGACAGGAGGTCCTGCGTTTTTCCCATGCGCCGTTGAACTGGACGTGCTGCGAGCGTGCTAGATGGCACGCCGGCGACTGTGCCCTGCCTCGGGCTTCCGATGGTTCAGGGCTAGCGCGGATGTCGCCTCGGTCGTTCTGTCCTCGGCGGGTCAACGGGTCGGAGTTCAAGAAGGCGCCGTATCTGGTCGCGGTCGACGTACGTGCGCCGGTCCATTCCGCGCTTGTGGCGAACTAGATGACCGCGCGACAGGTAACGGTAGAGTGTCGCCTCGGAAATGCCAAACTCCGTCGCCGCGGCACTCAGGGGGACGAGATCCGGCACCGTGCCAGCCTAACAGCCGTGCTAGGAATTGACCGAAGGTGAGGGACAATGTTAGACTTTGAGAGACTTGGCTAGAGCAACGATAAACGGAACCGGATTTAACGGGCACCTCGATGTGTCGGTCCGGGGCGAGGACTACTGATCTTGGCCGGAGAGTTGTTTGACGACCTGGCACTAACCCTTTCTACAGCAGCGTCGGAGGAGTTACCGACCAACGTGTGGCTAGTCGGCCAGGATGCAAGCCCCACGCAGCGAAAGGCACGCTATGTCCCAGGTTCTTATGCGCATCCAGCGAAGATGCTCCCAGAGTTAGCTCGGAAGCTCATTTCGACGTACTCGAGCGAGGGCGACCTCGTGGTGGATCCAATGAGCGGCATCGGGACAACTGGGGTAGAGGCTATCTGGCTTGGCCGCGAATACCTCGGGATTGAAATCGAGCCTGATTACGTGGCCCTGCAGAAGAAAAACATCGAGCTCGCTCGTAGCCAGGTCGGCACCCAGGGCGCAGCGCGGGTGGTTCGCGCCGATGCAAGAAAGGCCTCTGGCGTAGCTAACGCAGCCCTAGTTGCTTTCTCCCCGCCTTATCAAGACGCGATCCATCCGCAATACGACGAGTTGGGTCGGATCAAGCGGAAGATCGCGAGCGGCGAGGCTTCACCCGAACTCCTCCGTCGCTACGCCCGTTGGGACAAGGGCCGGGAGCAAGCTAACGCAGGTATGCGCCCGGATGGATATTCAATGAATGGCCACAACGTCGGCCACCTGGAAGGTGCCGGGTATTGGCAGGCGATGCGCGATGTGTACACGCAAGCCTTCGCCACGCTTCGCGCAGGTGGCTACCTGGGTGTCGTGACGAAAGACCAGCGCGACCGCAAGACGGGCGAGCTCACCAATCTTTACGGGGACACGGTGGTGGTCTGTAAGTCCGTTGGATTCGTGTTGCACCAGCGCATCGTCGCGCTGTTGTGCCGACTCGATCCTGTCACGGGTCAAATCACCCCCCGCACTTCGCATTGGCAACGAATGGCCGCGCGCCAAGCCCCCGCAAAGGGCAAGGTCGTTCTGGTCGGGCAGTTTGAAGATGTAACTGTATTCAGGAAACCACACGCGCCGGAAAAGCGCGGACGTTCCCAACGTCCACAAGTTTGACCAGCTCGGCCGCGAGCCAACTCGCTGCCGCGGCGAGGCTTGATGCATCCAGCGGATACCTCGCCTCATAGACTCGGACTGGTCCAACTGTTCCGATACAAGTAATAGACGCGTCTTCCTTCGGGTTGCGCGTGGGATAGATAAGCACACCGTCGCGGACCCTGTATGCGAGTGCGTGACTGACGACCTGGTAGACGTCGTCCCTGCCTCGATCTGTCTTGTACTTGGCGTCGGCGACGAGTGCAGGTCCCCCATCTCGGGTTAGCACGAAGTCAGGCTCAGCGTTCGCATGCACATCGACGTTCAGCGGTACCATCACCCGATCGCCCGGCGGCGAGAAGAGGGCGCGGGCGTTGAGGCCACTCGCGTCAGTGCACGCGAACTCGCCTGCAGGCGGAAGTTGGTCTCGAAGCGCATTCAAGAGGTATCTCTGAAAGACCCACTCCATGTTCACCACAAGCGGAGGGAGAGCTAACTCGGAAGCGTTTGGATCCTGAATGTCCACGCCGAGGTCGTCGAGTAGGACACGGCATATCGTCAGCAGACGTATCAAGTACGACCGTGAGTCAGGAATTCGGCGGTCGCGGAGGAGCGAACGGAGTCCAGGCAAGAAGCTGCGCCGGCGATCAAGCGTCACGCGAGTGAACGCGAAACTAGCGCGATCGAGATCGCGCAAGATTGCCGGGTCGGGCTTGTCGCTGACTAGGGGGTACGTGCGGATGATGTGCCAAAGTGTGTAAGCGATCGCACGATTAACCAGCACATCTCTCGTAAACTCGAAGATCGTCGTCGCAGCGTGTGTGTAATCCGCCTTGGGCCAGTGCTGCAGGATCGTCTCTCCGATTTGAAGTCTGCCGACGACGCCCGACGACACCTGTTGACGCCGCACATACTCACGATGAAGGCCCCGCGCCTCGAGGATTTTGACCTCTCGATGGAGGGCACGGACCAGGAGATCAAAGATGTTGAGTCGCTCATCGGGCTTGTACGCCCGCTCGAGACTATCGAGGAGTTCCGGTTCCTCCCGCGCGACACTGAGGATCTCCACGAGATTCTCCACGGGAACCTTTGGGCGAACGAGGATCGCGACCTGGTCGTTTAGCGGAATGAGGCCGACGTATTTACCGGCGACGAACACTAGCCGATCACCTTGAATACGGATGTCGATGTAGCGCTTTGTCTGAAGTGCAGGGTCAATCTGGAGGTGGCCATCAACATAGAGACGCTCGGCCGCGAGCGCCAATTCCTCGCGCTCCTCGACGGCGACGACTTCTATGGGGATGCCTTTGGGAGGCTGGGATACTGCGCCCTAAGGTCGTTCAGGACGCCCTTTTCGTACCGCAGTAGCTGCTCGAAAAGAGGTTCGAGCTTGTACGCCCAAATTCTTTCGAGACTCTCCGGATCGCGGGCACGGAGGAAGTAGGTGTGGCCCAAGCCACCAAACGGCAGGTGACTCTGCGCATAGTCGAAGAACAACATCACCTTCTCGATCAGTGCCGGCTCCATCTTGTTCGATGTGAGGAGGGTGCGGAGAATCTCGCGATTCGGCCCCAGCTGCAGTATCTCGAACCGGCGCTGCATCGCGGCATCGATATCCGTGATCGACCTGTCGTATGGATTCATGGTCGCGACGATAAGGAGATTCTTTGGGATCGCGAATGGCTTTCCAGAGGCGAGGGTAAACACCTGTCCGCGGTACTCCGGTTCAATGTATGTCAAGGCTTCGCCGAAGATGCGGCCGGCGTCGCCTCTGGTGAACTCGTCGATGACAATGATGTTCATGTCGGCGGTTTGCCCCGCGGCGGACACGGCTTTCATCAGGACTTTCGGCTCGAGGCGGAAGGTAGGCGGAGCATCGGGCGCCGCTTGGTGAGGGATGTAGCCCTCGATAAAGTCTTCATACCCATATGAGGGGTGGAATTGGATTAGCCGGACATTGCCGGGTTTGCCGCCGCTGAGTGCATAGGCGAGACGCCGCGCGTACCACGATTTGCTTGTACCGGGCGGACCGGAGAGCAGAAAGTTCAATGCGCCATCGCTCATGAGCGAGCGGATTCGCTGAAGGACCGGATCCGTCTCGGGAAGCAGAGATTCCTCTTCGACCGGACCCTCCTCTGGCGCTTCAAACGGCACGTACACCTCAGGAAGAGGAACGGGCTTGCCGTACTCCACCATCCAGCTCGTTTCCGTGAGTTGCTCGCGGAAGACGGGCTCGTTTGCCAAGATCATGTCGACCATTCGGAGGTACGACGGGTTGAATGCAAACCGATCGTTTTCGGGCTTTTGAATGAGTGGCGGGTAATCGCCGATCTGGGCGCCGGCACGGCCCATGATGTACTTCGTCTCGGCTACGGCGCCTGTCAGCGGCGTGGGATACGTCTTGTCCAAGTCCGCTTGCGACATGCCGGCGCCGACATCCTTTCGGAAAGCCTTGATCTGATCGATCGTGGCAGGTAGATCCTCGTTGCGCCTAAGTCGAAGGACGAAGCGACGAATCTCATCTGATGTGAGGTAGTTGTCGCAGCTACGCATGATTTTCCAGATGGTCCAGTACGGAAAGACGTTGCTCGTGCGAATTTGCGCGGCGATGTCCTCTCCCCGAACCTCGGCTGGCCGGGCGGGATTGTTCAGCTGGTACCTTGCCAGCAGCTCAGTGACGAAGTACGGCACGGCCTTGAGGAAGTCGGGTGCGCGCCCAAGAAGAACCAGCGCCTGCTTCCCAGCCTCTGTTATCTGTAAGCTGCCGCCATCGTCCTTGTACATGAGGCCGGCTTCGCGTGCGACCTGAATCCAGGTTTGGAAGTTTCCTCCGTGTCGCTCAGATGCGGCCCGCCCGGCGGCGCGCACGTACTCGTCGTCGATCTTGTCCTTGGCGGAGTCAAACGGCTCACCAACATGCGTGGCCGCGATCTGGAACATCCGGATCCCCGCTGGAGTCAGGAGGTTATCGCGCGCGTGTTGCCAGTAGAAGTCCGTAACGGGTCACCCTCCCCTTGTCGTGTTGGGGAAGTGTACAAGGAGGGTCTCGCCTTTAGGCCTTCCGGAGCACGACCACGCTTTCCCGTAGAGCGCCGCGTAATCCATTGAGCTGGATGGTTTGTTGCGAACTCGTGGTCAGGTGTCGCGCAACGACAATGCGCTCCACCTCGAACCCGACGGTACGGCCAATCTCGGCCAGCAGAACGTCGGTTGCTACAAGAATTCCGGCGTAGGCGGAGTTGCCCACGATGATCTGACACTGGCCGCCGCGACGCAACGAGTTGTGCACGGCCTTCAAAACGACCTGCATGTCAACGAAGTAGGCGAGAACGGAGGCGGGGATCCTAGCATTCCACAACTCGCGCTGACCTATCCAGTGTGCCGCAGCGAGCAGCTCCTCTGGAAGATCGAGCTTGGCTGGCAGCGCCAGTTTCGTTTCGACGTGGGACCGCAAGGCCCGATTGGTTATTGCCCGCAACTCGGAATAGCTCCGAACGAAGGCTCCCATCCAGAGTTCAACCTTGAAGATCTTCATGTAGTTGAAATTGTTGCAATAAGGCGGCGAGAACATGCAGAGGTCGACTGTTTCTTCCTGCACGAACTGCGGCAGATCAAGTGCGGAACCTTCATAGACCGTGCCTGGTGTCTCAGAACTTAAGGAGTCGACGTCAGCCAACATCGCGGAATATTGGCTATGGAGCCTAGCGCGGACGAGAGCGAAGCCGTCGTGCTGAAATGCGGGAGTGGTCTCCCATGGAATTGTCACGTAGCCGCTCGGCGTCCGCTTTCGATTGCGATACTTGATGCCGTTTCCTTCCTTAAAGACATTCGAGACCTCTTCAAGCGTTGCGAGCCAACCGACGAGAAGCAGGTCTCGAACAAACTCATCTTCTTCACGTTCGATCACTCGCCTCGTCGCTAGAAGGGCTTGCAGGATGTCCGGCTTAAAGATCTGATTAATGATGCTTAGGGGCGGATTCGGCGCAGTAGGGGCGTCTCGTCGAATGGAAGAGAGTGCTCGTGCCACTTCTCGGATCCGCATGAGCCTTGCACGCGAGTACTTTCGAAGCTTAGTTCGAGCGATGAGAGCCGCCACGGGGTTAATGTCCACCCCGATTGATGGAACGGCCGACGTGCGAGCGCCAAGGAGCGTCGCCCCCGATCCACAGAAAGGGTCCAATACTAGTTGGGGCTTGCTTGGCATCGCGCGGATGGCGCGCGTGACCAACTCAGGTGCGTAGCCCTCGCGGAATCGGAACCAACGGTGGAAGGGCTGATCGCGTCCTGGGCGGTAGTGGACGAGGTCCGCAAGTGTTGCGTCTTCGGTCATCTCGAACCGACGCTCAAGGCCCGCGAGCACGAGCTTTTGTTGCCGGAGGGATCCGCCTCGTCGATTGGATCCGTGCGGCCGCGACGCGTCCTGCTTGGCGCCGGCCATCGTCTCGGCCTCGATGGCAACTGTTGAGTGTGGGAGGGCCGCTTGCAACATGTTTGGCGAGTGTCTCCGAGTTGGATGTGGATTTGCTAGGCGGACAACCTGTTAATTCGCGGTGGATTCTTTCCAGTAAGTTGGCGATCTTTGGTCGGTCTGGGAGGCGGACATCGTAACAGGTTCGAACAGACGTTCTACTGACCCCGTCTTTGGATGCTCGATCGCCCAAGCCAGTCGTGGTTTCAGGGGCCGGCAGCACCGGCGGCGGAGCCAGCCACGAACTCCGCCGTGTCCACGTGTTCGGTCCCGCTTGTAGAGAAGATCTGCGAGGTCGCTCGTGAGGAGCACGTCGGCTGAAATGCGCACGGACCGCGCCGCCGGGCGGCGACTGGTGGCGACGCCCATCCGAAGGCGGTGTCGAGATCAAGGTCCCTGAAGTGAGTCAGCTTGATTGGAACGGCTCAACGGCGAATGCGACAGTTGCCTGTCGCGCCTCCGGGCGAGCGTATTTGAATCAGCCCGCCATCGATCGAACGACTGGTTTCCCATATGCAGCGGCTGCTTCCTCGAGCTCAGCCAGGATCGAGTCGCGGAGTTGTTCTGGTGCGACCACTTCGCACTCCTTTCCCCAGCCCAGAATCCACGGCCGGATCTCGGTCGGCTCGGCGATCACCAGCCGCAGCTCGAGGCCGCCGTCAGGGAGTGAGCGCACCTCCTGCGACTCGTGCCATGTGGTCGCCACGACCCGAGCTGCCACGCGCGGCGTGAACCGCAACAGGATCTCGACGGGATGGTCGGAGGTCCAGATCCCCCAAGCGTGCCCCAACATCTTTCGCAGTGACGAGCCGAGCGGCGGGTCGAATCGCTCGTCGAGGACGAGCACGCCCGAGATCCGCTCTAGGCGGTAGTTCCTCATAGCCTTCTTCTTCTCGTCCCAAGCGATCAGGTAGCACGAGTGCGCGTACGGCGTCGGCTCGATGAACAGCGGCCACACCACGCGTTCGGACGAAACACCGTCCTCCTTCGTGTAGCGCATCCTCACCTTTCGTCGCTCCGCCCACGCCGTCGTCAGTGCCGCGAACACCTTCATCCACACACCGTCGACCGGCTTGTCTGCGAGCCCGTCGGCCACCTCCATCACCGGCTCCTTCATCGGCCCGGGCAGGATCGCGGCCAGCTTTTCGTACGCTGCCTGCGCGAAGGGGTTGGCCCTGTCGGCGTAGCGCCACATCAACCGGGCCCCTATGACCATCGCCATCGCCTCCGGGATCGTGAAGTTCAGGGGCGGTAGAAGGTAGCCACCGACCAGGGCCCAGCGCGTGCCCTGCCTGATGAATGGAACGTGCATCTCGTTCTCGAGCGCCGTGATGTCGCGCTGGGCGGTGCGCGGCGTAACCTCCATGCGCTCGGCGATCTGGGCCGACGTTAGCCCCCGGGGGTTGGCCTGGAATAGCGCCAGTTCCCTTATCAGACGGATCAGGCGGTCGTGCTTCTCGAAGTTGTCGCGCTTCATCGAGGGCCGCATTATGTCACCGCACGAATGGCAAGGTTGACAGCCCGAAGAACCGCGACAACCAGCTGTCGCCGGGGTCCGGAAAGATGCGAGTCATGAACGATACGCAGATCCTGACCGACCTGATCGAGACCCTCGAATTCGGCGCGCCGGCGACCGTCGGCAGCCTCGCTCTAATCCCCCTGCTGAAGCGTGGGAGCACGACGAGCGCCGAGCCGCCTGGCTACCTTCTCTATCAGCAGTCCCACGATGTGGGCCTCATCTCGGTTGCGGAGATAGACGAGGCAGGGACCGTCGGTGAGCTCCGGGTCACCAACCGTGCGAACATGCCGGTGCTTCTGGTCGAGGGCGAGGTCCTGCTCGGCATGAAGCAGACCCGCGTCCTCAACCTCACCATCCTCGTCCCGGCGCAGACCAACATCACCGTGCCCGTCTCCTGCGTCGAGGCCGGCCGATGGCGCGCGATGACGGCAGAGGCGGTCGGCAAGTCCGACGTCCACCTCGCGCCAAGCGTCCGCGCCGCCAAGACCGTGACCGTCGCCCGCTCCATGCGTAGCGCCCGCACCTTCGCCTCCGACCAGGGGGCGGTCTGGGCGGGCGTCGAGCGCGTTCTCAACCGCCACAGCGCCCACGCCCCCAGCCGCTCCTACGCAGACCTCGCGGGGAGCGACGCGTCGCGCTTCACGCAGGTCGCCCACAGCCTCGAGCCCGAGCCCGGCCAGGTCGGCATCATCGCCTATGTCGCAGGCGGCGTCGCGTGCGTCGACGTCTTCGAGGCGCCGCAGGTCCTTGCCGCGCTCTGGGAGGGGTTGGTCGCCAGTTACCAGACGGAGGCGATGGTTACGGATGGCAAGCCGGCGAAGCCGGTCGGCGCCCGCCGCTGGTTTCGCTCCATCGCTGCCGGCAGCGCGAGCGTCGGCCCGGACATCGGCCTGGGCGCGCACGTCACCGTGGTCGCGCCCGACATCGAGGCCGCCGCGCTGGTCCACGATGGCAAGATCCTCCACCTCAGCGCCTTCCCGGCCCACCACGCGGCGACCGCGCCCCGCTTCGCGCCGCCCGCCCAGAGGCGATCTTGAAACCGCGACAGGGAGCTGTCGTGCCCGCCATCCACGCTGGTGGCATGGAACGTGAGATGCGGCTATCAATCTACGAGAAGGAGCTGCGCAGGCTGCTCCTCGACCTGCGCGACCACGACTTCATGATCTTCGAGGACTCCCGCGACCCCGATCGCTACGTCCAGTTCTTCGTCCACGACTCGGCGGTCCTCGGCGAGGTCGGCTCGCGGCACTGGATGCCGGAGTCGAGCGGGCTGCGCAAGACGTCGGTGACGGCGCTCGGCTGCCTGGGCTTTGAAGGCGGGGGTCTGCAGCGGAACTTCCGCCGTGACCATCTGCCGCACGACGCCCGCAAGCTCGCGTGCCTCGCTGAGCTCGCCTTCGGCGCCGCGTACGGCGACGATGTCTGTGACATGACGCCGTTCGTGCGCACGCGCGCTATGCGCGAGGCCGAGAAGCCGCGCCAGCTGGAGTTCGACGCCTGACATGCACCTGACCGGCGGCAAGCTCATCCTCAGCGCCTCGGACCTGACGGGCTTTCTCGAGTGCCCTCACCTGACGCAGCAGGAGCTGGCCGCGGCACGCGGCGAGGTCAGGCGGCCGGAGCGAGATGACCCCGAGCTCGAGCTCATCGCCCGTCACGGCACCGAGCACGAGCAGTCGCACCTCGATGCCTATGTCCACACCGGCAAATCGGTGGTGCGCATCCAAACGCGTGGTGCCACCCTCGACGACTACTGGAGGGCGCGCGAGGAGACGCTAGAGGCTATGCGCTCAGGCGTGGACGTCATCTACCAGGCCGAGCTCTTCGACGGCCGCTGGCTCGGCTACGCCGACTTCCTCGAGCGCGTCGGCCCGCTCAGCTATGAAGTCGTCGACACCAAGCTGGCGCGCAGCGCCAAGGCCGCGGCGCTGCTCCAGACTTCGCTCTACTCCGAGCTGTTGGCGGCCATGCAGGGCCGCGAGCCGGAATGCATGCACCTGGTGCTCGGCGACGGTGCGCGACAGTCGTTCCGCGTCGGTGACTCTCGCGCCTACCTGCGTCACGCCAAGACGCGGCTCGAGCTCGTATCTGGCGCGGCGCCCGCGTCGACGTATCCCGAGCCGGTCGAGCACTGCGGAGTCTGCCGGTGGAGCGAGGTGTGCAAGAAGCGGTGGCGCGATGACGACAGCCTGGTCCTGGTCGCCGGCCTGTCACGGTCGCAGGCACGCAAGCTCGGCGGCGCCGGGGTGAAGACCGCGGAGGCGTTGGCGACGTCCGACTACGACCTCAGCGCGAGCGGAATCGGCGCCAAGACGGTGGCCCGGCTTCGCCTCCAGGCGCAGCTGCAGGTCCGCGAGCGCGCGACGGGCCGCCCGGATTACGTGCTGATCAATCCGGAACGCCCCGATCTCGGCCTTGCGCTCCTGCCGCCGCCGACCGAGGCGGACTTGATCTTCGACATGGAGAGCGACCCGTGGGCGCTAGACGGCGGGCTTGAGTACCTGTTCGGTCTGCTCGACGTGGCGGGCAACTTCACGCCGATCTGGGCACACGACCGCGACCAAGAGAAGCTGGCGTTCGAGGAGTTCGTCGACCTGGTCATCGCGCGCCTGGACGTCAACCCCGGCATGCACGTCTACCACTACGCGCCGTACGAGCCGAACGCGCTGAAGCGGCTGATGGGCCGGCACGGCACCCGCGAGGCCGAGGTCGACCGGCTACTCCGCGCCGAGGTGCTGGTCGACCTCTATCGCGTGGTCAAGCAGTCGCTCATCGCCTCGCGCGAGTCGTACTCGCTGAAGGACGTCGAGGCGCTGTACATGGGCAGGCGTCAGGACGCGATCTCCGAGGCCGGGTCGAGCATCGTCGCGTACGAGAGCTGGATCGACCGCGGCGAGCAGTCGATCCTGGACGCGATCGCGGCCTACAACGAGCAGGACCTGCGCTCGACCGGGATGCTGCGCGACTGGCTGGAGGACCGTCGCCCCCAGGCGGAAACGGAATTCGGGATCGTAATTCCGCGTCCCGCACCGCAGCCGTCTGAGCCCTCGGCTGAATTGAAGCAGTGGGAGCAGGACGTCGAGGACCTGTTCGCGCGCCTCGCAGGCGCCGAGCCGCTCGGGTCTCCGCGCTGGCTGTTGGCTCAGCAGCTGTGGTGGCACCGGCGGGAGCAGAAGTCGGACTGGTGGGGCTACTACGAGCGCCTGAAGATGACCGACGAGGAGCTGCTCGCGGACTCGGAGTCTGTCGCCGGGCTCCAGTTCGCCGGCGTAATAGGGCCGTACAAACACTCGATCCTGTACCGCTACGCCTTTCCGCCGCAAGACCACAAGCTGTCCGTGGGAATGTCGCCGGTGGACCCGCGGACGAAGAAGCCTGCTGGCGAGGTGCACGAGATCGACAACGTCGCGGGCACGATCGTTCTTCGGCGGGGTAAGGGATCAGCTGCGCCGCATCCAACGGCCCTGATCCCGCCTACCCCGATCGAGGACCGCGTTCTGCGCGACGCAATCCGAAGGGTCGCCGAGTCGGTGGTGGCGAACGGCATCGACCGCGCGGGCGACTACCGGGCAATCCGCGATCTGCTACTTCTGGCGCCACCGCGCCCCGACGATTCCTACCTGGCCATCCAGGGCCCGCCAGGCACGGGCAAGACGCGACTCGGCGCGGAGATGATCGTCGAGCGGCTGGTGGCCGGCCGCCGCGTTGGTCTGACCGCGCTGAGCCACAAGGTAATCAGCAATCTTCTGGATGCGGTCTGCGGGGAGGCCGAGCGCCGCGGCTATCGCCCTCGGGCGATCCAGAAGGCCGAGCTGGGCCAGCGCTGCAACTCCACGGTCGTTCAGTCGACCGAGAGCAATGCCGACGTCGACGATGCACTCGCCGCGGGCGACGTCGACCTCGTCGCCGGCACAGCGTGGCTCTTTGCCCGCGACGAGATCGAAGGCAAGCTCGACGACCTGTTTATTGATGAGGCAGGCCAGATGTCGCTCGCGAACGTTATCGCCGCGGCGACGTGCGCGCGCAACGTCGTGCTGTTAGGGGACCCGAACCAGTTGCGACAGCCGTCGAAAGGATCGCACCCCGAAGGCGCCGACCTTTCGGCCCTCGACCACGTGCTGGACCACGCACAGACTATCCGGCCCGACCGCGGCCGCTTCCTGGCCACGACGTACCGCATGCACCCGGACGTGTGTCGGTTCATCTCGGAGATCGCGTACGAGAACCGTCTCGAATCGGCGCCGGACTGTGCGTTGCAAGGAGTGGGGGGCGATGGTGAGCTGTCCGGAACCGGGCTGCGCTACGGCCCGGTCCCGCACGCCGGCAACCGCACCTCCTCGATCGAGGAGGCGGGCGCAGTCGCCACCCTATTCAATGATCTGGTGGGCCGGCCGTGGACTGACCGCAACGGCGCCGCCCGTTCCCTGACGATCAACGACATCCTGGTCGTCGCGCCATACAACGCACACGTGTCACTGGTGGCCGGCAAGCTGCCGGGAGGCGCGCGGGTTGGGACGGTGGACAAGTTCCAGGGCCAAGAGGCACCAGTCGTGATCTATTCGATGGCGACTTCGACTGCCTCCGACGCACCGCGCGGAATGGACTTCCTGTACAGCCTCAATCGGCTGAACGTGGCAATCTCCCGGGCCCAGGGAATGGCGATCCTGGTCTGCAGCCCGGCCCTCCTGGACGTGATCGCGCGTACACCCTCCCAGATGCGATTGGCGAACGCCCTGTGCCACCTTGTTGAAACCGCACGGCGCCATGCCGCCGCGGTCCGGCCGAGCTGATGCATAAGCTCAGCAAAGCTCCCACGTCAGCAGGAGGCCTAGCCACGGCGGCTGATATCGCCTGGCTCATGAACGAATCCAACCTCAAGCCCGCGTCAGCAAACATTCCGAAGGCCTTGTCTGACGCCGGAAAGGAGTTCGCCGGCGTGGCACTCAACAGCGACAAGCTGCTGTGGAGCTGTCATTACGCGATCGATCGTTTCGCTCCGGCGGTCTGGGTGCTCGTGCGACGCAGGTTGCTCCCTGCCGTTGTCGTGTGTCCTCCCGCCTCGCTGCCGGCCTGGAAAGCGGCCTGGGATCAGTCCTTGCACGAGGGCCTCCCGTCCCCCTTCGAACCGACTGTTCGGGAGTATGACGCGCGCCATAAAGGGGACAGAAACGACATTACCCTGATCACCTATGACCGACTCAGAAGGCGGACTGCACCTGAGCTGACAGATTTGGCGAACGGCATGAGAGGTCTGGTGCTGGACGAGAGCCACTGGGCGCGGGAGGAAACGTCGCAACGCTACCGAGCACTAGCGCACCTCACAGGACTTCTACGGCCTGGCACGCCCATCATCGCCATAACGAGCCAACCGATTGCAAATCGGTTGCGTGAGTTGTGTGTCCAATTGCGGTTGATCGGCGTCGACGATCCACAACTCTCCGATCCAGATCGGCTTCGACAACTCCTTGCTGCTCATCCAGATCGCGTAGCACGAAAACTAGCTGGACTCGGGCTGCTAATCCACCACGGCCACGAGGCGGTTGCTGACTACATGCCGACCCTCGTACGCCAGTTAGTGCCGGTGAAGATCAATACTGGAAATCGACGCGAGGTTCGTCGTCTTCAGAGGCAGTTTGAGGACTTCCTGACCACAGGACGGTTCGATCCGCGCCCAACGTTGTCGTCGCGCAGGAATCTACGACTTGCACCGAGGACAACCGCTCTGGCTCTGAGAACCGGAGAGCAATTGTCAGCGTTGCTTGTAAAGGCTCCACGTCTGAAAATTCTCGACAAATTCGAGGCTGCGCTTCTCTTGGACGAGATTCGCCGCGAAACGTCGATGGGCAAACTCAAGCCTGCGGTCGAGTTCATTCGGGCGCACGCGCCTGCGGGCCCGCTCATCGTCATGGTGGAACAACGCAGCCTCGGGGAAGCAATCGCACAAGCGCTCAAAGTGCCATTCGTGAATGGGTCGATGAGTCAGAGTCAGCGCCGCATAGTCTGTGGGGACTTCCAGAGTGGGGCAACATCTTTGCTGGTGCTCAGCATCGCTTTGCAGAACGTTCCCCCACTCACCCGCGCACAAATCGTTGTGGTCGTTGACATGCCTTGGAATCAAGCGGTAGTGGACCGCGCGATGAGAAGCATTTACCAGCCTGGGGCTAGGGACTCCATCACTGCGTTTGTCCTTACCGACGATGAACAAGGACTAGAGGGTTTCATCAGGCAACTCCATGCGTATAAGGTGGTCGTCGCTCAAGCCGTCCTGCGCGGTATCGACCCAGGCGACGAGCAACTGCTTGCCATCCTGAACGGCGCATTGATGCTGGAGGCTGCTGGCCTTCACCCCGACGACTGGTTCAAACCTGACCTCGGCCAGCAGCTTCCAAGGCTCGGAAGAGTCGCCACTCCTAGACTCACTACACGATTAGGCGCGCTGCCAGAAGTTGGGAGGTAACGAAGGATGGATCGGGACTATCTGGATTCTCTGCTCGGCGGCGACGCAGACAAGGGTGGTATCGACCAGCACGAGGCGCAGGCTACAGAGTCCGGGGGCTCTGGCGGAATCAGCGTGGACCCACCCTACATCCACATCACTCGCGTTACCCTGACCGACAAGGTCGCGGCGGAATACCTAAATCTATTGACCGCCGATGAGAAAGTACGAATTCTCCAACTGATGGTCGAGGTTGGCGCTTATGCGCTCACGGTAGGCACCCGGCAGGTCGCCGAGATAGACCTGGAAAAGGCCGTAACTGAGGCGTTGCACAATCCTCTGGTCGAGCTTGAGACTTCCCTAACGACAGACGCCGATGAACGCGAGCGACGCCTGACTGATGCAATTCTGCGGCAGCGCGAAAAGTTCATCAATACGCCCGCGCTGGCCGGAGGCGAATATGAAGACTTTGTCGAAGCACTTCTGCGACGCATCGCAATGAGCGATGTGGTCGACCGAACAAGCCGAACGAAAGGCACCCAGGGCGATGTCGGCGACATCTGTGTTGACTCGGACGGCACACTGATCGTCGTCGAGTGCAAGCGGGGTTACGCCGACGGAATGTCAAACTCGCGAATGAACGCTGAGTTGGCTCGCGCCAAAGCGAATAGACAAGCGGATGCCGGAATCCTTGCCATCGACAGTGCGCTTGCGCTTGGTGGTCATCGCCTGCGGAAGCTTTCGGACATCAACTACGCCGTTGTTGTCACCCCGGATGATTCCGAAGACGGATTGGCGCTTCAAAGCGCCCTGCTCTTGGTCAAGGCTGCCGTACAGGCACGCCGAGGTGGCAAGGCAGATGGAGCCGCCCTCCTCCAACATGCCAATGCTCTTCACGACGCGGTGCAACGCCTGGATGACTTGCTCGCAATTTTCAATGACATGTCTAGCGATGTGGATCGCGGTAGACGGTTGGTAGAGGACTCACGCCAACTGGTCCAGGCAGCAGCCAGGCGTCTCGACGAACTAACCCACAAGCGGTCTCCCAAGTGAAGCCGTCCCCAACCCCCGTGTCGCTCCATGGAGGGAAGCGCCAGGACGGGATGGACCTACAGCTGCTCACCTAAACGGCGGGCAGCGGACCGACCGGAAGCGCCGCGCCCTCGCGGCTCAAGTGGTCCGCGCACGAAGGACATCCTTGATGACGAGGCGATCGCTGAGGTCCAGAACGCCATCGCGAAGGCGGGTCGGCGGGTCGGCGGGCCCTCGTGGCCCGCACCCAACCGCTAGCGTTGCGTTATTCCCACTCGTCTCGAAGGCGGACAACGAAATCGGGCACGTCACGGGCCGCCGCCGCCACGACATCGCGAACCTTTTGGCCGAGCCTGTTGCCCATGATCTATGCATCCCTAGTAGTCGGCTTATCGAGTTCGTTAGCTATCCCGAGAATCTTCGCGGCTTGAATCACCTGCAGCGTTACGAAGCTGTGTCAGGATGCTTTGGCCTCGCTCGTGGCGCCAAAGTCCGAGACCTCCGTGTCGTACTCGTCGACGATGTATTGACTCATGGAGCAACTCTTCATGAAATCGCCAAGCTCTTGAAATCGAATGGGGCACTAGCGGTGTCCGGCTTGGTGGTCGGCGTGACTAGGTCCCACTGCCCGAACTGCAGTCGGAAAGTCACGACGACAAAGCAAGATGTCGAGGCCCCGAAGTCTGATCGTCGTCGCGTCTCGTCCGGGCGGCGCTTCCGAATCAAGATTGGTTCTGAGTGGCAATAGTGTCGAAAAGGAGTCCGCCGGCGACCGCCCTCTCTCCCCGTCGACTCGACCTGTTAGCTCCTGGCGTTGAACACGATTCATGTCGACCTCCTTTCAGTTGCCCGATACTGTGAACTCGCAAGATGCCGGAACGCATCAGAAAGCCCAAGCGACTCGTGCCCACCCTGTTGCCCAGCGACCCTGTGGTCGAGTCTCCCGTACCGGGCTCCGACCCGCAACCCCAAAACACGAGGATCGTCTACGGAGAACTAGGCGGCGAACTCGTCTTCATCCCCCAGGCGCGGGCCGACGAGCTTTCCGCCGTTCGACGCTCGCAAGCGCCTGCTACGGCCTCGTCCTCCATCCGCTCACCGGCAGGCGGGCCAATGACGTCCTGCTGCTCGGCCGCCCTCGGATGGGAGTCCGCGTGCACTGCGGGGCGCGCCTAGGCATCATCTATGCCGATGTCAGGTCGTAGCACCGGCAGGGTCACCACCCACCACTTGACTGTTCGGGTCGCATGGCACGACTCGGCGTGGGATGGCACGATCTGCCGTCACCCGTCCCAGAACAGCTACTGTCTGGCGCTCAAGCGCATCCGCGATGGCCGAGACGACGCTGCCGAGGACGCAGCTCACGGCCGACGCTGGGATCAGATGGACGGAGCCGACCTCCCTCCCTGCGTCGCTGAGTCCGGAGGCTTCCTGTCGCCCCGCCAGGTTCGGCGCCTCTTTCGGCACCCGTACCAAAGCTGGTCTCCGGATCACCAGCATCTAAAGGACACCTGGGTGGACATCCCGCCCTACTCGTTCTTGGCCACGCCGTACCGCTGGATGCTAGCGGCCGAGGGGCCACGACTCGAGGAGGAGTTGCACGCCCAGCTTTCTCGTGACAAGCAGGACAACCAAACCGCCTGGGTTTGGAGTCGAGAACGTCAGAACCAGCTGCTCGGCGCCGGTTTCAGTCGCGTTGGCCCAGGGGGCCTTGTCTTCGCCTACTGCAAGGACGGACATCCCCTGGCAGAGGGACCCGAGTCAGCTACCCGCCTGGTGGTCGGTGCCGGCTTCATAGAGGAGATGGCGACCAAGCCAATGGAGTACCTGGTCTCAGGCCAGAAGCAGAGCTTCCCGATGTGGGATCGGATCGTTCAGCACTCGATTCGGCGGGATGCCGCTCGCGGAGTACTCATCCCGTACCACGACTACCTAGCACTCGAGCTGCCACCTGAGGAGAAGGAGCGTCTCCTTCAGGAAATCGCCGTGATCCCCGACAGCGCCAACATCCTTGACTTCAGCTACGGCGCCGAGTTCATCACCCCCGACTCAGCCCTTTCCGTATTGCGCAGACTCCTCACTTCGGTTCAAACCGTCCAGAGGCACGGGCTGGTCCCAGGCCCATGGCAGCAGCGAATGGAATGGCTGAGCGCCCAAATCGCCGATTGCTGGTCCAGGCGGGGAGCCTGGCCCGGTCTGGGTTCAGTCTTGCAGGGGTTCGGCATCAAGTACGGCGGAGCCCTCTGTCTGGAGTTGCTGCAGCAGGGTCGAATAAGCCCCGAGCAGGACCCCTGGCCACTGATCGATCAGATTGTGCTGGGGCGGGAGCAGCCGCCCGGCCCGGAGTTCATGCCTCATCTGGCCGCACAACGCAGGGCGTGGCAGGGTCTGAATACGGAGCGCAAGCAGCTCCTGCGCCTGCTTTCCAGGTTCGCCCTCACCCCCGGTCAGGCCCGCCGCTGGTACCGACAGGACAGGCGCCCGCGGCCCGTCACCGACCTCCAGGTTCTCCAGAACCCTTACTTGCTGGCCGAGCTCGATGAGGCAGATGAGAATGACGCGGCGATCCCTCTTAGCGTGATCGATCGTGGGCTTCTGCCGGATTCGAAGATCATCAACGTTCCCATCGAGTCGCCCTCCAATGTGGAAACCGCAATCGACGAACGGCGTGTGCGTTCGGTTCTGACCGAGGTGCTGAAATCAGCAGCCAGGCGAGGGGACACCGCTCTTCGCTTCGACGAGGCCTATGACCGAGTCCAAAAGATCGCGATCGATCAGCCCCCGGACATCACCGAGGACTGGATCCATGGGGACCTCCGAAGCGGCAAGTTCCTGGACGACCGCCTCCAAGTGGATGTCGTGCCGATCAACGAGCGGGATGGACCGAAGATGCTTCTCTCGCTGACGGAGCTGCGCCTCGGTGAGCGGAACGTCGGGCCCGCGTTGACTGGGCGCGCCAAGCTGACACCGGCGATGCCGGTTTCAGCCGATTGGGGCGAGCTGCTGCGCAATGGCCCACTCAAGAACGTCGCCCTCGGCTCAGAAAGATCAAAAGCAGCTTTCGAAGAACAGGTCGCCGCGCTCGAGCGGATCACCTCTAGGAAGCTCGGAGTCCTGATCGGCCCGGCTGGAACTGGCAAGACGACCGTCCTCGGTGCGCTCGCTCAGCATCCAATGCTGCTTGACGGCAAGATCACTTTCCTGGCGCCAACCGGAAAGGCACGTGTACGCCTGCAGCAGGCAACCGGGCAAGACGCCAAAACGGTGGCCCAGTTTCTGTTCCAGCACGAGCGTTACAGCACTAGCCGGCAGCAGGCCATGCTCCGCACTGACCTGACCACGAAGATCCAGGCTGGCCGGACCTTGGTCATCGACGAGGCCTCAATGCTGACGATTGTCGACCTATACGTCCTCTTGATGTCTCTGGACGCGAACTGGACACAACGCATCATCCTGGTCGGCGATCCCTCCCAGCTACCGCCAATCGGACCGGGCAGGCCATTTGCAGATCTGGTTGCGAAGCTCGACGGTGCGGCTGAAATCGGCGAGGTGATGGCGAAGCTCACCACCTCGGTGCGGGGGTCGGCAGAGGGTGGCTCGGCGGCCCTGCAACTGGCTGCTTGGTACAGCGCCGACGCGCCGCCAGCTGGCTCCGACGCCATCTTCGAAGATCTTGCGCGCCTCCATGACCTCGGCGACATCAGCCTGCGCTACTGGCAGACGCCTGACGAATTGCATGAGGTGCTGAGCGAGCAGCTGCAGAGCGTGCTCGCTCTGAGCTCTGCAACCGACAAAGAGGCGTTTAACGCCAGCCTTGGCATCACAGCCACAGTTGTGGACGCGGACCGGGTCGACCGCTTTCAGTTGCTGAGCCCGGTCCGTCACCGGCCATTCGGCACCACCGAGCTCAATCGAACCATTCAGAGCACCTTCAGAGCAGAGGAGGTGGCTGCGAGCCGTAGCAAATGGGGCGTCTCTGTCGGTGATGAGGACATCGTCAAGCACGACAAGGTGATCCAGGTCCGGAACCAACAGCGCTACGGGGCAATTCCTGGCGGGAGGGAGGAGAAAATTCTGCTCGCGAATGGCGAGCTCGGGATCGTTGTAGACACCCAGCGATTCTCGAAGTCGGCCATCTTTGTGAAGTTCGAGCGCCGACCCGAGGTCTTCAGGTACTTACCCGGTGAGTTCTCGTCGGGGTCTGGCCCGCTGGAGCTTGCCTACGCCCTGACTGTCCACAAAGCTCAGGGTTCGGAGTTCCAGACAGTATTTGTCATCCTGCCGAAGAAGTCCCCGATCGTCAGCCGGGAGCTGCTCTACACGGCCCTGACCAGGGCCAAGCAGAAGCTCGTGTTACTAGTTGAGGGTGAAGACCTGAGTGAGCTGTTCGAGTTGAGCTCGCCGAGCCATTCCGAAACCGGCAGCCGCTCTACGCATCTCTTCGGGCCAGCCATCCGGCGGTCGCAGTCGGTGCCCTATGCCGAGGGCCTGGTCCACGTGACGAAGAAGGGCGACAGTGTCCGAAGCAAGTCTGAGCTTTACATCGCGGACCGGCTCTTCGACGCAGGGTTCGATTATCAATACGAGCCAGAGTTTCACGGCCCCCGCACCGGCGGCGTGGCCCACCCCGACTTCGTCATAACGACCTTGGCCGGCGAAGCTCTGATCGTGGAGCACCTCGGCCGCATGGACGATCCGGTCTACCGGGTGCGCTGGGACCACCGCCGAAGCTGGTATCTCGAGAACGGTTATGAAGTCGGGAGAAACATCTTCACGACCGATGAGGCGGGCTTTGGAGCCGACAAGATCGACCGTTTGGTCGAGGAGTTGCGCTCAACAAAAGAGTGACCTCATGTATCGCGCAGGTGAGCAAGCCCCTCAGGAGGCAGGATGGGGAACTTGCCGATCTGTTAGCTCAACCGCTGTAACCGGACCGGCGCAGCGGTAGATGGGCTGGATGCTGATCGGAACCTCTGGGCCGCCAGACGGGGTGGCCCGGAGGCCGGGAGACAGAAGATTCTCGTCCGTAGCGAACTCCGCGAAGTAGCCCTAGTCGGCGAGTAGAGGATCGTCACGGGCCGAGAGTCTAAGTTCCGGCCTGCTTTATATTCGGGCGATGGGCAACTGGCCGATCCAGGACCGGAGGCCGTTCGAGATTGCGTTCCTGCGAATTCAGCGAGCAAACCAACATCGGTTCGAGGCAGCCAAGGTCTGGAGCGACTTTTTAGACGAAGAACCGTATCACCCAGTCGTGCGCGTGGATGACGATGGCGGGGGCGAACTCTGGATTGGGCTCGAAGCCGAGCGTCTGCCGTTGGATATCGGCTTCGAGTTGGGGGAAATGCTCTACCAGTATCGGGCCGCTCTAGATTCGTCTATCTACGATGCGAACGTCATCGAGACTGGCCAGAATCCGCCGCCCGACGAGCGGGCTTTGGAGTTCCCGATCTGCGCGTCGGAATCCATCTTCATGGGTTCACGTCGGAAGCTCGGACTGTTGCCTCGCGAATACGTGGAGTTCATCGAAGCGATTCAGCCGTATAACGCGCCCCAAATTGCGGATGAGTTAAGGCCGAAGAACATCAACCGGAACCTCTTGATGCTCAACGACTGGTCGCGCAAGGACAGGCATCGGTTCCTCCACATCGCGCGGTCTTGGGGCGCGAACCGGGCCCCGCTTCTCAAGTTGCCCGATGGCGTTCAGGTGGAACGAATGGAGATTGTGCCCGACGCCATTCTCGAACACGACTCACGGGTCGCGGTGTTCAAGCTCGCGGGTTGGCACCGTGGGATGCAGATCGAGGCGAACCCAAACCTAACGATTGACGCCGCCATCGATGAGCCACCGCCACCTATCAACGACACCGACACCCTGGGGCATCGCGCCTACAACATTGCGTTCTCCGTTCACTTCGTCGTGGCGAAAGTCGAGGGCATAGCGAAACGAGCGCTGCGCTGAGGGTCTGACGGGCAACTGGTGATGGCGAACTCCTTTGGCATTCCGCCCGACCTCGAGCACCAGCTCCGAGCCCGCGATCGGCGCTGTGTCTATTGCGGCAGACGTATGAAGGCGTATCCACATGCCCGAGGAACACCCGGCGACAAGGCCACCATCGAGCATCTGAATCATCGGGCGCGCTGGGGGGAGTCCAGCCTAGATAACCTCGCGATTTGCTGCGGTGCTTGCAATTCCAGCCGGAGCAACAAGTCTTTGGTGGCATGGTTTGCCTCGCCGTACTGCGCAGCGCTAAGAATCAACATTGGGACGGTCGATCCGGTTGTGAAGCGGTTCGTGCGGCGGCACCCGCGTGCCTGATTTCAACGCGACACACGCAGGCCGCGGCGAGACGCGCGTGCCAAAGGCAAGTCCGCGCTGACCACGTAGCCTCGCTCATCTGTCCAATTCGTGAGAAGCCGACAGGGGCCGCGAGTATCCCCGCCGGATCACGCATTCCCGGCACCGGACGGCTCTAGGGGTCACCAAAGGACACCAGCCTGGTCGATTCCGTATTCGCGAGGGCGACGCCGGAGTCTGTCGGACACCGGAGAACACGTGTCCCGTTAGCGGCGGTCCGTCGACTCGATTTCGGAACCCCGAGCGGGGGAGTGCGCCGGCCTGGGATCATCCCGAACCATGCTTGCAAGCCTGCTGTACTCGATC
>CAAGKR010504452.1_pt1 | contig 22121 bp, 20 predicted proteins | sample 2556971 | NCBI WGS metagenome assembly CAAGKR01 (sample SAMEA5207829, study PRJEB30636) | soil metagenome | biome: forest; feature: boreal; material: soil | place: USA | collected 2011-09 | depth 1 m | reverse complement strand
GCCCTGGTGAGGGCGGGCACACGCCTGGTCGGACTACGCGGCAATCGGGGCCTCCTCGGGCTGTTGCTCGGGGGTGTCCGTGTCTCGGGGGGGTCTGTCGAGGAACTCGACTGCGCTGGCGACGAGGTCAGGGCCATGCCGCTTTGAGCCATCCTGCGACTGCCAGCTGGTGGGTTCGAGCCGGGCCGACACGGCTACCAGACGGCCCTTACACAGATGACGCGAGCACGTCTCCGCGAGGTTCCCCCACACGGTGACGTCGAAGAAATCCGCCGTCGGCGTGTCATGGTTCTCAGGCTTGCTCGACTTGCGGACCGCAAGGCGAAGAGTCAGCACGGAGCGCTCGCCCGCGCTCGTCGGGACGGTGCGCAGCTCCAAGTCGCGCGTGAGACGCCCAACCAGAGTCGCAGCGTTGGTGGGAGATGGATATGCCATTTCGTCTTCTCCTGTCGTTGGTGGTGGTGCGATTGACGAATCCCGATCTGGCCGGCGATCGCCATGCGGAACCGAGCAGGGCGAGGGACCAGCCCAGCGGAAAGGATCAGCGCCATGTCACGAGTACCGCCCGCCCGTCGGAACAGCCCGGAGGGGCGACACCCCTAAAGCCAGGCTGGGCGACACTCAGGCAAGCAAGCTGGCTCATGGCCGATTCGCCAGCGCGCACTGTTCGGAATCGGTGAGCGCCTCGGCCATCCCGCACCGGCCCCCCATCGAGAACCTTCACCGCTGGCTGAGCGACGCCGGGATCACAGAGACGGTATTCGAACCAGCCCGGGGATTCGTTACATTCCAAGGCAGCGAGCAAGCCACCTAACGCGGATCCCGCACCGAGAAGGTAGCCCGACAGCTGTTACGGGAAATGTCGTGTTCTAGTGGATTTCCAGGCCGTTTTGGGCTCTGAACAGGGCCGGCATGAAGAAGTATCCACCGCTTCCCAGCGCTCGCAGACGTAGCTGCCCGTCTTGAGCCCGGTGACGTAAGCCGACCCGCAGTCCTGGCACTTGAGGGTCTCGATAGGCTTCGTGTTAGTACCTGGAGGCTGTCTCAGGGTAATGCGGAACGGTAGGCCAGATTGTCTTCACCGGTGTCATGGGGATGCAGTCACCGAACTGAGCGGAGCGGCCGGTGTCGATGCCCTCTCGTCCAAAACCCGATACGATCGCCCCTCGTCAAAGAGGCGCGCGCGCTCGCACGGGCCTTGCGTGTGACGGGCGTATAGCTCAGCCACGATCTGGTCTCTGGTGGCCCTCCACGGAGTGCCAGGCCTCCGATCCAACGGACGCCCTCACCCGGTTTACACTCGGTCACGTCGGCCGACCCGCACTCCTGACACTTGATCGTCGCGATAGGCAGTTGTGTTAGAGCTTGCAGGCTGTATCAGCCGCATGTGGGACAGCGGGCAAGATCGTCTTCACTGGTTTCATGGAGATGCTGTTACCGAACTCAGCGGAGCGGCTGGTGTTGATGGCCTCTCGTCCAAGATCCGGTATCCGCCAAACTTGCTACCTCCTGGTAATCCTTCGTCAAAACGACGCACACGCTCACACGGACCTCGCGTGTGAAGATCATAGAGTTCCACCGACATCTCCTCCCCCATCTGATCAAAGACGCGGTCCTTTTCCGCCCACCACTTCTTCCACGCCCTGCGGGTCCCATGGTTGGTGCGCCCAGGACGCACCTCGGGGATAGGATGGGCATCCCTGACTCTCTGCATGTGCTCATTTATGCAGCTGGGGCAGACATCCGGAGACCTAATGTACGGAGAATCCCCACCGCCCCCGCGCCCTCCACCGCTGTCCATGTGATAGTCACAGAGGGCAGCACTGCAGCACCGGCACCGGCCCTCTGGCGACGTTGTGCAGGACGGTACCTCGCAGATAGTGCCGCTGGACACGGCATCAGCAACGATTGGTGTGGTTGCTACGACACACGCCCAACACAGATGACGGGCGCCCTCCCCTCGCTCCGGCAGCGCCCATAGAAGCTCGTAAGCGGAGATGGCGGGTCCAAAGGCCGGTCGAGCCGAGTGCCATCCTTCCTCGTGGACGATGCGGTTTGCGGCGACGGAATAAAATACCTCTTTGCGGCGCATCAGATATCCGAAGCCCTGCGTGTGCACAAAGGTCTTGGGTAGGCTCACAAAATCCAGGCTCCTGACGTCGCATTCACTGCAGAGTCCGGAGTGGCAATGATTGCACCGGAACGCAATCCGGTTGCCGCACGTGCAAAACGCTGGCGCGACGGTGACGTGCGTGGGATCAACGTGCTTGAAGGTGGCTTCGCAATGGGTGCACACATAGCTACCCGGCTTGAACTCGGTCACGTCAGCCGAGCCGCACTCCTGGCACTTGATCGTCTCGATAGGCATCGGGTCAGCGCTCTTGGGGCTGCGCTCGCTCAAGCATGACAGCCATTTGCACTAGGGCGGCGCGTGTGAGATTGTCAGCAGAATACAAGCGGCCATCGGCCAAAACGAGTGCTTCCTCTCGCCTCGATATTTCGCCACTGACCCGAGTGGAGCCGTCGCGAAAGCGCCAGCACGGCATGGCGGCACCGGCGATCTGCTTGGGCTTCCCGAACAGCGTGTGACCCCAGCTGAGGGGTCTGATCACGTCGTCTGGCGGGATTCCGATCTCTCGGGCGCGACGCGCAAACCAAGCAGCTACATCGCCGCCGTTCCAGGGCGGGTCGTTTTCCAAATCAGAGGAGTCCGGTAGGCTCTCCCAAAGCTCAGGGCAGATCTCCCCGAGGTTTCCCTGCATGCCGGCTGGCTGGGTGCGTCGATATAGCGCTACGCACAAACGCTCGTACGGGTCTGGAATGCTCTGCTGAAACGCCCGCCGCTCTGACAGTAGGCGCTCCACCGCAGCACGCCGGGCCGCTTCCCGGTCTGCTTCTGCCGCACGGTCTCGGTCCGGCTGCGTGCGACGCTCCTCCTCCATTGTCTTGCGTGCCTTGCGTGCATTCTCAGCTGCCTCAGCGGCGAAATGCGCTTCGCAAAGGCGGCTGGCGACGCCCATGCGGCTATGAATCTCACATACGGGCGTGTTGCACACCTTGCAGCGACCAATCGCAAACGTCCCGCATGCGCAAGCGACGTGCCCCCCTTGACTCGACTCCACGTGCTTGAAGACCGCCTCGCAGTGCCCGCAAACATAGGTACCGGCCTTGAACTCGGTCACATCGGCCGACCCGCACTCCTGGCACTTGATGGTCTCAACCGGCATGGCTCGTGGGCATCTCCATGCGATCACGACGATCTTGCCCGAACTTCTCCCACGCGCTCGGCTGAAAGGTCATGCCGGAACGCGCCTCTTACTTACAATGAGGGCAGACAACGCTGTCCCAAGATCGTGGTCAAGGTGGTGGCTGTCGCGCGATCCCTTCTCCGTGAGTAGAATCGTATGCTGCAGCGCCTTTGTCTCGGTGGGCAAGAGGAAGCCCCGCTTCTCCTCGGTGCGGGGTGGTTCGCCCACTGGGACGGCGACGGTCACCGGATGCTGCGCGGTACCGTTACTCCAATGGTAGGTTAGCTTTGCGTCGTGATCGGCGCGGCTCGTCCCACGGTCAGCTCGGAAGACCTCCTCGCGGCGGAAGGTCTGTCCATCCGCGGCTATCCATACATCCATACGACCACGACTCTCTTTTATGATCTCTAACCCTTCACGGAATACGTAGGGCACCGCGTCGGGAACCAACCATCCTGGCTGTCGGGACAGCTCCTCGAATTTCACGCGCTCATACTTATGCCACAGACAACGCACGGTCGCGATGTCATGCGTCGGCGGTCCCAACGTCCCCGCCTCTGATAAGCGTCGCCACGTTGCTTCGACGGCCTCCCTCCATGCAAACGCGAAGCCAGTCTTGTCAGCTGCTGGGGTTAGCCGACGGAAAGTACCCTCCCGTAGGAGGCGCCCGATCTCCTCGAGGTCTGTCGCGGCCTCTAGGCGCGCCACGCCGTCGACAGGCTGCCCAGAGTCGCAAGCCACACAGCGGTCGCGCAGTCGGGTCTGGGACCGATACACGTTTGCAAGTCCGATGCGTTCGCCTGTCGCGACCTCAACGGTCTCCCACTTAATATGAACATTGCATACCGGCCTTTGGCACCGGGGACAGGAGACCGACGTAGCCCGGCCACAGGCAAAGCAACGGTCCTGTATCCCGCTCAGCCACAGTGTGTAGTCGGGGTCGCACGCCAGTTGCCCGGGTTCGCTAGAGCCGCGTATCTCGCGGCTGTGATCTTCGCACACGGGAATGCCGCACACGGTGCACACGCCGATGGCGTTGCGTCCGCACGCGCATGTGGCATGCGTGGTCGCCGAAGTGGTGCGGAAAATCGCATCGCAATGGCCGCACACATAGCTTCCAGCCTTGAACTCGGTCACGTCCGCCGAGCCACACTCCTGGCACTTGATCGTCTCGACCGGCATCAGGTTTAGGAGGGCGGCGAACTCGATGGGCTTGGTGTGCCGCACGAGGCGCAGAACTTGGCGCCGTCAGTAAGCGGCTGTTGACACTTCGCACACAGGTTCGCGACAAGACTGATTCCACAGTGCGGGCAGAACTTGGAGCCCACCGGCGCCTCACCCGAACAGGAGAAGCACGCGACAGACGTGGGTAGACCTCCGCCCTTTGCGACTCCCGCTGAAGCACCAACGCCTTCTTGCGCGGTCCGCATGACGGACATACCCAGACCAAGGCCAGCCGCGGCATCCAGCGCGCCACCTGCTCCGCCTCCGGGGTTTGTGGCGGCCTCTCCGAGGGCGATGGCGCTCTTGTAGCGCAGGTAGCTGTCCAAGTCGCCGATCGCCGCCATTCCGCCGCGCTCGTCGATCCGCGTCTGGACCTCCTCCGGCGGAGTGATGGACTCGATGATGAAACCCACGAGCTCGGTCCCAAGCGCGGCGAACTCGTCGGCAATCCGGACCTTCGTCGCGGTGGCGAGTTCGTCGTAGCGCACCGCGAGGTCGAAGATCGACTCAAGCACCGTGCCCACGGTCTGCGCGAGCGAGCTGAGCACGAGTGACTTCAGGAAGCCCTCGATGTCCTTCGTCGCATAGATGCCCTGTGTGCCGACGACCTTGTTGACAAAGAGGACGGGATCTGTGACGCGGATCGCCATCTCGCCATGAGCCCTCAGGCGCACCAAGGACAGCTCCTTGTCGCGGTAGGCGATCGGATCCCGCGTCCCCCACTTGATGTTCAAGAATATCTTCTGGTTGACGAAGTACACCTCCGCCTTGAACGGCGACTCGCCAAACACCCTGTCTGTCACGCGCTCGCCGAGGAGCGGCAGGTTCAGTGTTGAGAGAGTGTGCCTACCCGGTCCGAATACGTCGTAGCACTTACCGTCGCGGAAGAACACGCCGACCTGGCTCTCGCGCACGATCACCTGTGCACCGAGCTTGAACTCGCCCGCTCCGGTACTCGGGACGCGGCGGACCATCTCGGTCGCGCCACCATCGAGTGTCTCAATAACGTCGATCGTCATCGGGCTTTCCCGCGGCGAAGGCCGGATTCTCGGCGGTCCGCGCGCAAGCACTCCGCGGGAGCGCTGCCTACCATACGGCAACTACTCCCTGGCCAAGCGAGACCCCATCGGCTGTACGCCGGGCACAGCCTGCGGCCTGAAGGTCCCCCACCCTGCGAAGGATCTCGTCATAAAGTGCGCCTGCCGCTCGCACTTGTTTGTGACGCTCTCTCCTGGCAGAATAGGGATTTGGATGTGCAAACCGGGCGACGGCAAGCTCATCGAGGGTATCTACAAGCGCGCCGAGGAAGTCCTCGCGGCAGGAGTTGCAATGGGCACCTGTGTCGAACTCAACTTGCCTAGGGCTGCCTGGGGCCGCTGGACGGGACACTTCCTCGACAGCGTACTGCCCGCTTTCCCTGTAGAACATCTTCTCGCGGATGTGATGGCCGCCAGATAGCACCACGACGGTCGAGCTCGTACTGGAATGGCTATCGCAGTAGCGCAACCGGCAGCAAGAGCAGACGGACGACGTGGGCACCCCGCAAGTGAACGCCGCGCACAACTCACCGTTTGCTGCCTGTGCTGCGTCCCGGTCTCCTGCGCCCGCGAGCGCTTTCTTTATGTCCTCGACGGCGCTCGCGATAGCCAGCTGCGCGCAACCGTCGCAGTAGACACCCGGGTAAGCATCGAGCTCGGTTGCCACCACCGAACGCACGACGCCCTCTGGTGCGAGCGCTACGAAACCTTCAGACGGCCAACCCTGCGAACCCCTGCTGTCGTGTTCGGAGTGGTCGAGCCGGTATGCGGGCACAGTAGAGGGGACCACGCTACTGAAGCCGAGACTGAGACCGGAGACCCTTCCGGCGTGTGTCGCGCAGAGGTCCTTGTGGCAGGCTACACAGCGGGCTTGGCTGACCTTCCCGCACTCGCAGAACTCGCGTTGAACGGTTACCCGTGACGTGTCAATGTGCTTGAAAGCGGTGTCGCAGTGCCCGCAAACGTAGCTTCCGGCCTTGTATTCGGCGACGTCAGTCGAGCCGCAGTTCGTGCATGCAATCGCTTCGAGCGGCATTACGTGAGTGCTTTGCGGGCGTCGAGTCGCGAAGACAGGTGGCCAACGGCGGATTCGAGGGGCTGCAGATCGAGCTTCTCGCCAGCGTGCGCAGAAGCGTTGAGCTGTTGGCAGAGATCGGTGACCAGTTGCGCGTCGGTGATCGTCTCGGCGTCGTGGGCCTGCAGCTCCGCGAGCTCCTCCTCGCGCACGGGGTTCGGCGAACCGAGTGGGGCGTACCCGTGCGTGGCGAAACGATGCCGGTCCGCCATTGTCGACAGCTTGCTCCGGAGACGCTCGACGTCTTGAGCGGCACCATGATCGCCGCGAGCGATCAGGGTCCGTTGCGTCTCAACGAGGTAGCCGTTCGCGTCCTTGAGGCGATCGACGCCAGCGTCGCGCGACTGCTTGGCCGAGGCACGCTGGCGCTCCAGGCCCGAGTAGCGCTGGTAGGACCGCTGGCCCCGTCTGGCGACGAACACCACGAGAGCCACGATTGCGACCAGGATCGCGAGGAGCAGAAGAATGATCAGAGTTTTCATTGCAGAGCGAGATCCCGGTCGACGACGCGCAACGCTACCTGAGCTGCGCCAAGCTCGGCAGGCGGGACCGCGGCTCCCTCACGGACCGTGCGTGCGACCCGGGCGCAGGTCGTGAGCAGCGTTTCGCTCGCCTCCGGCCGGGCAAGATCGAGCTCTCGCCGAGACAGCGGCGCGTTGGGCGGCGTCGGCACGTAGTCGGAGGCGACACGATCCCGCACGACGGCGATCTGCTTCGCGAGAGCGTCCAGATGGCCCGCATCCTCCTCCCGGTGCGAGGCGATGCACGCACCCCGCGCGGATTCGAGCGTTCGCAGCGTCTCATTCAGATCCCGCAGGCCGCTCGCCCGTAGGGTCGCATCGTTGCGACTGGCGAGCCGATGCAGACGGTTCGCGCGAGCCCAACGCCGCGACTTTGGGGCCAGAAGCAGGACGGCGAGGATAAGACAGACCAGCAGCACGATAAGCCCAGCTATGACCCAGCCCTCGGGAACAATGTGACCGTGAGTCAAACGCGACAACCAACGGATGATCTCAAAGACCCCCACCGGGCCGCAAAGTATCATCTCTGAGCGGCCGGTTCGGCGGAGTGCGGCATGCAAGGGCTTCTACTTCGGCGGGCAGACAGGTAACTCCATCGGCACCGAACGGACTCCCCCAGGGACCGAGCTCGACGAGACCGGCAATCCACCATCTTGACGAAGGTCGAACCGGCCCCAGTCCCCGAGGGGGCTGGGCCTTCGACGTCCCGGGACCGTCATGGGCGGGTCTGGAGGCTCATCGAGGCGCTAACAGCACGCGGCCAGAGCGGGGTTTGAGTCCGGTTGGCTAGCTGGGCACCTCTGCCCCCAATCGCTAGCCGTCGAGACAGGGACTCAGTAGAATCGCAAGATGGCGGCGTCCAACACAGGGGACGAGAGCGTGTGTAGAAAGTTCAAGAACTGGTGGAAGGACACCAAGCCCACCGACGTCCTATCGGTCGTGATGACCCTCGTTTCACTCACGGTCGCGACGGTCGCGCTCGTCCGCGCGAGTGAATTCTCTGGTCAGCAAGCTGAAGCCGCTGCGCCCATTCTGGCACCTGGCACGCCACCTGCACAGCGCGGAAAACTCATACATGTAACAACTGAGTACACCGAAGTGCTTAAGCGTGCCGATCGTCTTTACCTGGACAGGTCACCCAAAACGTCCAAGCTGCGCGGTCGCTTTGTGGTCCCTCTGCGCAACGGAGGGCTTGGGATCGCGTTGACAATCGGGCCGCCCGTACTCGTGGCAAACTGCGAAAAGGAGCCAGCGCTTCTTCCCGAAGCCGCCATTAGAGCACCCCTTGGTACCTACGTCCTTCCGTCCGGCGAATCGGATCAGCTCGGCTTTCTACAACCCGAGCACATTGCCGACAAAGTGGCGGTTCCCGGTGAAGGGGGTTTTTGGTACAGCTTTGATTACAAACATTTCGGATTGATCGGGACGCCCAAAGCGAGGCCGGCCGATCTCCTGATCTGGTACACGGATGGCGCCCAGCGCAAGCTGAGATGGACCTGCATCCAGTACATCCGCACCGGCCACCGCGCTACCAGCGAAACTGAATGGGGGGTTGTGGCTCAGAACTACGGAACGCGGGCGATGGTAGACCTAGAAACGAAAACCAACTGAACCTAGCGATGTTCCTCCCTACTCATGCACCGACGCCTGGCGTTCGGCACTGTGCGTTGCCGGAGAGCGTCTGTGCGCAGTCTTGGTCTGCTCCACGTCGCACAAGCAGCATAAAGCGACACGGAGTCGGACCTAGCTGCCCCGCGCTGTGTCTGGCTCGGGACTGCCGGCGCGGATGCCGAGGCTCTCCAATCGAATAATCAACGAATTTCGGGACGTCAACCGAGTCGTCCTCGACATCACGAGCAAGCCACCGGGCACGATCGAGTGGGAGTAGACCGGCAGTAACTCGCTTAAGTGCCATCGTGCGCGCTGAAGTTCGGAATCCCGATCGCCGGTGTTGAACGATCTTCGACTCCCTCCGACGGACAGCAGGCCTGACCCCGAGCTGGGCCGCTCCCTCCCCGAGAGGCAGCTGGTGTCACGCCTAGATATACTTGCCGCTGCGTGAGACACGGGGTTATGTTTCGACGGATTGCCATATCGGTAGTTGTCGCGTCCGGTTGTACTGGTGGTGCTCCCGCCGTTGCCGCTGGGGCCGCCGCCACCGAAAGCGTCGCGGTCATGCAAGTGCGTGATGAACGAATCCTCGCGCGCGAGATTCGCTCAGCGGCCGATCGGCGAACCCACACCGCTAGCGAAGTCAAGACGCAATCCAGCCAGTTCGGTGTTCACGCGCTCGAAGTGCTCTACCGAGCCAAGCCAGGCTCGCTATCACGACACGGCGCGTACCTGTTCGAGCTCGTCACGGGACCACACGGCATCGAAAAAATCGTTGTCGACGAGTTCCGCTCACGCCGGCCATACGTTCTCCGCACGTCCGCTGGCGAAAGCACCTACCAACTGGACTGGACACCCAGCAACATCGGATTCACGTGGCTCAGCACTGGGACAATCGGTTACGAGCACCGCTCGACAGCTTCCAATCAGGCGATCCTAACGAGCTTGAGGCTCGAAATGTTCTACACGCAGGCCCTGACCGTCATCCGAAAAGCCGAGCAGCACGCACCAATCACCAGAGAGGAAGAACTTCACCCTGGTATCCCATGCGGACCACGTGCGCCTGGCGAGCCAGCCTGCACAGAACCGAGCGAAAAGGCATAGCCGACCAACGTCCGTCGGGCGACGTGGCCCGGGGTGGCCGCTAGCGGATGCTCGCGAGCTGAGGCGTGTCGCGCAACGTACGTACGGTGAGCCCGGCGGATAGCCTCGTCATTTAGAGGGCGAGGCCTGCCGCCCGAAGGGCGGACCTCCAGGCCGAGCCGACGGAAATGCCTTCTCATGATCTCGGCGCTGACCGCGAGGCCGAGTGCGACGTCGGCCCCGCGGCGCTCGCCTGTGATGTATGCGCGGTGAGCTTCACGAACTACCTGGTCATCTAGGAGAATGGGCTTGCGACCTGGCGGGCGGATCTCCAGTCCGAGCCGGCGAAAGCGCCTCTTCATAGTTGTGGCGCAGACGCCAAGGCCGAGGGCAATCTCGGCCACGAGGCGCTCGCCTGCGATGTACGCGCGATGCGCTGCACGGACTTCCTCGACGCTGATCGCAGCTGTTTGGATGACCCTCCCAGGTGTGTATTGCAGCCTTGCCCGCTCCGCGATCCGATCGGCTTCGTGATGTGTCCGTGGGCCAGGTGTCATCCAGGGTGATCGGGTCGGTGTGAGCGCGCGTCGTGTTTACAGGGTTGGCGAGGGGGCTCCGGCGAAGAAGATGTACCAGACCACCAGGGTGATGACGGCGATGTACACGTTGATCATCACGATGCGCTCTAGCAAGGTGATTCCCGCCCTCTGGCTGATGTGGCCCTCTGCCTCAGCGCGCATGCTGCGCAACCAGGGCGCCCGGCGTTCGGCAAATGGGCGTCCCGTCAGCTCGTCATAGGTGTTGTTGAGCCATGCGAGCGCCAGCGCCATCACAATGACCAATACGGTGAGCACGACGATGACGACACCCACCGCTGTCATGCTCAGAGCGCGCTGCCCCACGACCTGAGAGCCAACCCACAGCGCAAGAACGGGAGCACCCGTCCAAATGTTAACCGTCAGGAACGCGGTAGCCCCCGCCAGTGCCACCCTCTTGAGGTTCATAAAGCGAGGCGGACTATCCCGGAAGGTCATATGCCTCCGTCACCAGACTTGCCCTGCAAGACGAACGTTACCAGACGGGGGCTTGGTCCCGGCTTTAGCCTCCGATTGGGGCTCGCGCGTTGGTGCCCCAGAAGACTTGTGTCCCGAGCATTCCGATTATGTGCACGGGCACGATATTCAGCACGGGCGACAACCGCGACGGGGAGTTGGGGAACGGTACCATCACCTTCAGCTCGACACCCGTGGCGGTGAGCGGGATCAGTAACGCAACCGCGATCACCGCGGGCCTAGGTGATACGTGCGCGCTGCTCGCGGGCGGGAGCATCGACTGCTGGGGCAACAACTCCTCCGGGACGTTGGGGAACGGCACCACCACCAACAGCTCGACACCCGTGGCGGTGAGCGGGATCAGTAACGCGACCGCGATCACTGCCGGCGACTACAACTCGTGTGCGGTGCTCTCCACCGGCGGCGTCGACTGCTGGGGCGAGAACTACTACGGTGAGCTGGGCAACGGCACGACGACCAACAGCGATATGCCGGTCCGTGTCAGCGGGATCCCGTAGCGACAAGTATGCGCATCAGCTTCCCGATACCACTCTGTCGTACAAGGCCTCACGCTCCGCGGGTGCCTGTCGTCCGTCGGCTTGGTGCGGTGATTGGAGCGATGTTGCTTGCACTGGGATTGTGCACGAGCTCCGCCGCGGCTGCGGGCTCGACGAGCGTGAAGGTGATGGCTCACGTGCCAGCGGCGGCGCTAACGGGTGCGACGGTGCCGGTCGTCGGAGTCGTCCGAGGCGCCACGTCTGACGTTGCGTTTGAGGTTCGCAGCGGCCACGGCTGGCGTACGGTCGCTCGTGCCCAGACGGGACGGCGCGGATCCTTTCGCCTCGCGTGGCGGGTGACGTCCAGGCCAGGGCGGACGCGGGCGCGTGTCGTCGCTTTGAGGAATGGCCGTGTGGTGGGTAGCTCGCGGACGATCTCGGTGGTGATATTCGCCCGGCGGCGTCCTGGGAAGGTCGCAAAGCTCGGCACCAGCGCAAATGCGAGCACACTGGTGGCGCAGCCCCAGCAGTTACTGAGCGTCCCTGCTGCCGGCGGCTCCGGGCAAGTCGTGCTCAACGGAGTGTTTCCCGTTCGGCCAGGGCAGGTACTCGCGGCTGGGATCGGCAAAGCGTCACCCAACGGACTGTTGGCCCTAATCGACGGCGTGTCGCGAGCAGGCCGTCATACCCTGCTGGCCACCGAGCAGGCGACGCTCTTGCAGGCTCTGCCCTCGGGTCAGATCAACCAGACGCTCACCGAGCAGCCTTCGACCGTCGCCACGAGTGCTTCCACCCGCGCGCATGCGGCGAGTGTGCTCTCCTGCGGTGGCAAGCCATTGGACCTCTCGGCCCGCGTGGACATCACCCCGAGTATCTCCCTCAATGCCAACTGGAGCCTCCTCGGAGGTCTAAAGAGCGCCTCGTTCTCGATCGGCGGCCAAGCGACCACATCGGTGACGTTGATGGACAACGCTGGGCAGTTGTCGTGCACTGCGACCGTGCAGCTGCTGGACCAGAAGCTGACCCCGCTCGAGTTTCAGCTCGGACCGCTGCCGGTGGTGATCGTGCCGGATCTCAAGCTCACTGGCAAGCTCAGCGGCAGCATCGGCGCGAGTCTGTCCACTGGAGTTAGCGGCACCGTCTCTCTCAACGGCGGCGCCACCTACTCCCAGGGGCACTTGACGCCGAGCGGCAGTGGAGGCCTGTCCTTCACCGCCAGCGCACCCACGTTCTCCGCCGGTGCGAGCATCGGAGCCCACGTCATTCCTGCGCTACAGCTCCTCTTCTACGGCGCCGGTGGCCCGACACTCCAGCTGACAACTGGCGACGACCTCAACATCAATCCCCTCTCGACTCCGATATGGACGATCACCGCGCCGCTGGACCTCGACGTGACCTTCAGCATCCCCGTGCTCGGGGTCAGCGTGCCCGGCGAATTCCACGTCTACCACCACACCTTCCCCATCGCCAGCGGCGGCAGCAGCGGAGGGGGAGGAGGCGGAGGCGGAGGAGGTGGTGGTGGAGGCTCGGGGCCTGGCGGCGAAAGTCCGAGGCCTGGCGGTGGGTCTCCCGTGTTCATTGAATACCCAGTTACTTCTCCGTACAGCAGCCCTCGCGGGGTCGCCGCAGGACCAGACGGCAATATTTGGTTTACGCAGTCGGGGAACGTAAGTAGCATCGGCCGCGTTACTCCCTCAGGAGCTATCACGGAGTACCCGCTTCCGGTACCTACGGCTGGGCCTCAAGGAATTGCTTTGGGATCTGACGGTGCCCTGTGGTTCACTGAGCCAGGCGCCAGCAGCATCGGCCGCATTACACCCACAGGCACGATCACCGAATATAAACTGCCCGTCACCGGTACTGGGCCATGGGCCATCACCGCAGGTCCAGATGGCAACCTCTGGTTTACCTTCTACACGGGTGGCCGCCTTGGGCGTATCACCCCGGCCGGAGTCATCACGGAATTCCCCACTCCCCCAGAAAGCGGAGGCGGCTTGGGCATCACTTCCGGCCCGGATGGCAATCTGTGGTTTACAGATTATCTTGGCAGGATCGACAAGATCACTACGGCCGGTGTTGCTACCGAGTACCCGCTACCTCCCCATACCGGCCCACACAGCTTGCCACATGGGATCACTGCAGGACCGGACGGCAACCTCTGGTTCACTGAGGAAACCGGTAATAGGATCGGCAAGATCACGCCGTCCGGTTCGATCACGGAGTATCCCCTGGGTCCTCTAGGTTCGCGTCCGTTGGCCATCGCACCTGGGCCAGAAGGCGATCTCTGGTTTGGGCTTGACTACGCCGTTGGAAGAATCACGCCCACTGGCGAAATTACCGAATATCCGATCTCGGGGGGTGGCGGCGAACAGCTTGGGATTGCTGCTGGACAGGACGGCAATCTTTGGATCGCTGAGTACAACGCGATCGCGCGGATGTCCCCCTGATCTACGAGCGCTCACCGACGCTCAACGGCGCCTGCGAACAAAACTATCAATACCCGACGCTGTAATGGCTGATGTGATGGCAACCGTCCAGCTTGAAGTGGCGTTCGCTGACGGTGCTCAGGAAGAGGACAACCCCCGGGGACTGGCAGTGGATCTCGCCTGAGATGCCTGAGGCGTGAGCGTGCACAACCGTCCGCGGGTTGGTGCCGGTCCAGATATGGTCAACCGTGTCGTTGGCGTAGATCACGTTCCTTCCGTTACCGGCGTGGATCGTAGCGCTCTGCCACCGCGGCTCTCCGTTCGGGTGGTAGTCGCCCCAGATCACATCTCCGATGTTGCCGCCGATGATCGTGTCGTTTCCGTAGCCGCCGAGCAACCAGTTGTGCACCCCGTGCTGCCCCACGAGCGTGTGGCGTTGCCCCGCTGGACCCTTATCCATCTTCAAGCATTCCTTGGCTGGCCAGCCCGCCTCGCTCGTTCCCGCCGCGCTCGCGCGAAGCGAGCTCGCGCCGGCGTTCCCTGGGCAGAAGTCCACGTACAGCCCGACGTCGTTTGGGTTCTGGGTCGAAGGGGATTCCGGCGAGTACCGTTCGCCGGCGGCCAGGGTCGGGACAGCAAGCGCAAACAACGAGATCAGGGCTGCTGCTACCGCGAGATGGCCACTCAACGGCTGACTACCAAGCAGGCCAGTGGCCCCCGCGCCGTCCGAACTGTGGTTCTGCCGGAGCGAGCGCGATCGAAACCGGCGGCAGCGCGTGAGCATGTGCGGTGTATACAAGATTTCCTTGATCGAGCGCCCCGCGCCTCGCCAACTCGCATCAGAATCAGGAACGCCGGACGGCGAGGACGCCCGTGGGGGCCTCCTCGCCTGTCGGCATGCAATCTGCATCCGGGGCTACGCATTCCTGACTATTTGATCGATCCTGATGCAGTAGAGACGGCCCCCGGAGGCATAACAAGGAACCTTGATCATCTTTGCCGCGTCTGCGTTGGCAGCCCCCACACTGGCCAGCCCGACGCTGCCAAGCCCGAGGCTGCTTAGCCCGATGGCGGCAGCGGTGGCGGTCGCGATTACCCTGCTCCTGCGAGTCCTGTTGAGTTTGATGCTGGTGGTCATTGTGTGCTCCCTTCGGATGGATTGGGTGATCAGTTGATGGGACCATCTTGGTCGCACAGCTGAGCCCGCACTAGCCACCCAAGGGGTAGGTTTCAGACACCCTCGGCCTGGGGTGAGTGGGCGGCTCGGCGTCGTCTAGCGGCCAACGCCCGCGACGGTGCGACCCGTCAGGTGATTCTGCTGGCCGGGCGGGCGGGTAGGTCCAGCCGTCAGGCTCGACCTACGGATGATGCCGCTTCGACGACTTGGCGAGCGCGACGTAGGTGTGCCCCGCAGCCACCGTCTTCGTCTTCCTGCGGACGAGATCGAGCACCTTGACGTTCCCGGCGGTGACCTTCACCTCCGAACGGGTGCATTCGTCGAGCGTAAGCCAGGTCGTGCCCTGCACGGTCGTGCTGACGTAGCGGCCGTTAGTGCCCCAGCTGCCGCCGGTCTCTGAGACCCACAGGTGGCGCGCCTTCGCGCCCGAGTGCTTCGCGAGCGACGCTGCCGAGCCGTGGGGCAGCGGGGCGCGTGGGCAGCCGGTCAGCGGCAACGTGAGGATGAAGTGCGTTACGCCGCTGCTGTCCTGGTGGACGCGGAACCTCCCGCCGTAGGCTTCTGCGCTCACCGTCTTCCCCGAGGGCGTCGCGACCGTGATCACGACCCGGCCGTTGGTGGCATCGACTTCGCTGCCGTCGGGGATACTCGTCGAGCCCGAGAGCGGGGCGAACGTCGAGGTGCCCTTGAGGCGGATCATCACGACCCCTGAGGTGAGCGTTGCCGTCTGGCGCTGGCCGAGCACCGGGGCGGGCGCCAGTTCCGGGTTGGCTTTCACCGAGGTGATGTGGGCTGAGCCGCCCCCGCCGCTCGAGGAACCTGCGGGGATCGCCACGCCGCTGCTGGTAGCGGCCTGTTTGCCGGCTTCGTTGGATGCGGTCACTTCACAGCTCAGCGTGTGGCCCTGATCGGCAGACTGCACGACATAACTCGAACCCGTCGCACCGCCGAAAGGCGCACCGTCGCGGAGCCACTGGTAGGTGAACGTCGGCGCGGGGCTGCCGGTCCATGAGCCGGTCGAACACGACAGTGTCTGACCAACCTGGGCGGTACCGGAGATAGCGGGCAGGCTGGTATTCACTGGTAGTTGCGAGCTTGAGGTGAACGTCGCGCTTACCGCTTGATCGGAGCTCATCGTCACCTGGCACGTCCCAGCTCCGCTGCAGCCGCCACCAGACCAGCCGCTGAAGGTCGACCCCGCCGCAGGCGTCGCGGTGAGCGTGACCGTGGTTCCGTAGGCGTAGCTGTGCGAGCAGGTGCCGGGACAGTTGATCCCTGTGCCCGTGACCGTGCCCGAGCCGCTGCCGGCAAGGGAAACCGTCAGGTTGTGAGGCGTGGCTGGGGTGCCAACCACGGCGTATCCATTGAAGTCCACCGCCACGCAGAGGGTCACGGAGGGACAGGAGACGCCGGTTAGCTGGCCGGTGCCGTCCACGTTGGCCGCCGTCCAGGCCCCGGCGCCCCCGGTCGGGTTGGTCGAGGTGAGGACGTTGCCGCTGAGGTCTGTCGCCACGCAGAGGGTCGCGGAGGGACAGGAGACGCCGATGAGCATGTTGCCGCCGTCCACGTTGGTAACCGTCCAGGCCCCGGCGCCCCCGGTCGGGTTGGTCGAGGTGACGACGTTGCCGGCGTTCTGGTCTGTTGCCACGCAGAGGGTCGAGGAGGCACAGGAGACGCCGGTTAGGGAGGTGCCGCCCACGTTGGCCGGCGCCGTCCAGGCCCCCGCGCCTCCGGTCGGGTTGGTCGAGGTGAGGACGTTGCCGTTCTGGTCTACTGCCACGCAGAGGGTCGCGGAGGCGCAGGAGACGCCGTTGAAGGAGTGGCCGCCGTCCACGGTGACTCCCGTCCAGGCCCCGGCGCCTCCGGTCGGGTTGGTCGAGGTGAAGACGTTGCCGAATTGGTCTGTCACCACGCAGAGGGTCGCGGAGGGGCAGGAGACGCCGTTTAGGGAGTGGCCGCCGTCCACGGTGACTCCTGTCCAGGAATCGGTCCCGCCGGTCGGGTTGGTCGAGGTGATGACGTTGCCGCTTCTGTCTGTCGCCACGCAGAGGGTCGCGGACGCACAGGAGACGCCGGTTATGACGTTGTTGGCGTCCACGTTGGCCGCCGTCCAGGCCCCCGCGCCCCCGGTCGGGTTGGTCGAGGTGACGACGTTGCCGTAGCCGTCTACTGCCACGCAGAGGGTCGAGGTGGGACAGGAGATGCCAAGTAGCTCGTGGATGCCGTCCACGTTGGCCGCCGTCCAGGCCCCCGCGCCCCCGGTCGGGTTGGTCGAGGTGACGACGTCGCCGTTCTGGACTACTGCCACGCAGAGGGTCGCGGACGCACAGGAGACGCCGGAGAGGCCGTTGGTGCCGTCCACGTTGGCCGCCGTCCAGGCCCCGGCGCCTCCGGTCGGGTTGGTCGAGGTGACGATGTTGCCGTTGATGTCCGTCGCCACGCACAGGGTCGCGGAGGGACAGGAGACGCCGGAGAGCTGGTTGACGCCGTCCACGTTGGCCGCCGTCCAGGCGCCGGCGCCGCCGGTCGGGTTGGTCGAGGTGAAGACGTTGCCGCCGCCAGCTGTCGCCACACAGAGGGTCGAGGACGCACAGGAGACGCCGGTTAGGAAGCTACTGCCGGCCACGTTGGTAACCGTCCAGGCCCCGGCGCCCCCGGTCGGGTTGGTCGAGGTGAGAACGTTGCCGTTGGCGTCTACTGCCACGCAGAGGGTCGAGGACGCACAGGAGACGCCGTAGAGGGAGGTGCCGTCCACCTTGGCCGGCGCCGTCCAGGCCCCCGCGCCGCCGGTCGGATTGGTCGAGGTGACGATGTTGCCGTTCTGGTCTACCGCCACGCAGAGGGTCGCGGAGGGACAGGAGACGCCGGTTAGGCGGTTGGTGCCGTCCACGTGGGCCGCCGTCCAGGCCCCGGCGCCTCCGGTCGGGTTGGTCGAGGTGAAGACGTTGCCGTTCTGGTCTACTGCCACGCAGAGGGTCGCGGAGGGACAGGAGACGCCGGTTAGCTTGCTGGTGCCGTCCACACTGGCCGCCGTCCAGGCGCCGGCGCCGCCCGTCGGGTTGGTCGAGGTGACGACGTTGCCGTTGCCGTCTACTGCCACGCAGAGTGAGGCAGAGGAGCACGAAACCCTTAATTCGCCGAAACCTGAAGACGACGCCTGATGATCGATCAGCGCGGGCGCCGACCACGAAAGCGGTGAATCAGCCAGCGCCTGCGGCGCGACAATAGCGGCCAAGCTCACCGCGCACGCCGCAACGATGAGCGCGCGCGGCCATCGAGCGGGAATCCTCATCGGCGATACCATATCGCCTGCTTTCGGCGGCAGGGTGCCGAACAGCGAGGAGGCCGAGCGACCCCCGGAGAGGCTGGTGCCGAAACGGTGGGGTGATGTCACCGTGTCAGTTCAAGGTCGGCTGGGACGCCCTCAAAGCTCGGAAGCAGATCGGCGCACTGCGCGCTTGCCACTACCCACTCGTCGTCGGCTGGCTGGGCGAGATGGTGGATGAGGTGGGCGCCGAGCCCCAGCGTCCCGTCAGAGGGAGCCCGGCGACCCGGCCGTGAGGGCCGAGCCGCCGGAGCACCATGAGCGGTGCCGCTACGGGATTGCTTCGTATTCGACGGTAGCCTTTAGTTCTTTTCCGCCGAAGATGGAGGAGTAGAACGCTTCGGCGACGTTTTCCCTGCCGCCGCTGACCGAGGCGAATGGGCCGCTGGCGACGTTTTCCCGGCCGCCACTAACGGAGGCGAATGAGCCGCTAGCGGTGCTCCGGTAACCCTCGCTGACAGAGGTCTGTTCGCCGTTGGCGGTGTTCTCCTCGCCACCGCTGACTGAGGACTCGAAGTTGCTCGCGGTGTTTCCGCCGCCGCCGCTGACCGAGGCCCTCACTCCGCTAGCGGTGTTGAGGAGACCACCGCTGACTGACGAAGCGTTGAGGCCGCTAGCGGTGTTTGATTCGCCGCCGCTGACCGAGGTCCTGAATCCGCTGGCGGTGTTACGGGCGCCGCCGCTGACCGAGGCCCTGGATCCGCTGGCGGTGTCCGATTCGCCGCCGCTGACCGAGGCGAACTGGCCACTGATCGTGTTGTTGAAGCCCGCGACGATGCCGCCGAAGCTCGTGAACGTCTGTTCTTCGCCGAGGAGCAGGTTGTGCGAGCCGGTCTGTTCGTGTGTACCACCGTATATGCCTGCGTTCTCGTCGTAGCCGATCACGAGGTTGCCCGCGCCGTTGACCGAGGCCGTTTTTCCTTCGCCGTTGACGACCTGCACGTTGACGCCCGAGAACTGGATCGTCGGCTTGCCGCCGACACCTTTTTCTTCGTATTTGACGTGGGGCAGGATCTTGTTCAGCGTTTCAAGCTGAGCCGCTGGCGGCAGTTCTATCTTTTCGAAGCCTTTCTTGCAGGTGCTTCCCCCAACGGTCGTTGGCCCTGTGACTTCCCCATTGTTGGACTGCCTCAGGCACAACGTCGTCGCCGACGCGCTACCCACCATCGTCAGAAATGCGGCCGCGAGCAGAACACCTACGCTAGCCATACGCACGGCGAGTCCACGCTCGCCCTTACCGAACTTCGGCATTTTGAGTTGCCTCCTTACGCGTTGAACCGCCTCAATGTCAGGGTTGGGGGGACCGTCCGGTGGTTGGCGTTGGGTTCCGGGCTCGGCGGCGGGCTGACTCTTGAACCGCCTGTCGTGGTGACCTTCCCGGGTTGTGTCGCCCGCCGCCGATCCCTGGATCTGCCGGCGTGACCTGATAGGAGCGTGGCAGCGCCCCGATTGAGGCGTGTCCGCCGGCCGGTCATTTCGTCGTCAAACGAAAGGACGGACTGGATGATTGTGATCGGAGCGGACACCCACAAGGCAACGCATACCTGCGCGGCCGTTGAGCAGGGCACTGGCGAGGCGCTCGATGTGTTGACCGTGCCGGCCAGGGCGAGCGGCTTCGCACGGCTCCTGGATTGGGCTCGCGGATTCGGAAGCAACAGTGTGTGGGCGATTGAGGACTGCCGCCATGTTTCTGGGCCCCTCGAGCGCTTCTTGATCGCTCGGGGCGAGCGGGTCGTGAGAGTCGCCCCGCATCTCGGTGTTCGAGAACGACGGGCAGTCAGGGAGCGCGGCAAGAGCGACCGGATCGACGCACTCGCGGTCGCACGGGCGGCACTCACGGAGGGTGTCGAGCGGCTTCCCGCCGCGTTTCTTGACGAAGAGGCACTGGAGATCAAACTCTTGGCCGACCACCGCCAGGCGCTCGTGGCCGAGCGTACCCGCCGCCAGAACAGGCTGCGATGGCTTCTGCATGATCGCTGGCCAGAGCTGCAGATCCCCGCCGGTGCCCTGGACCGCGATCGTTGGATCCAGACCCTCACGCGTCGTCTCGCGCGAGCGGAGCAGACGGTGCAGATCCGGATCTGCCGAGAGCTGTTGCGCGAGATCCGCAAGGCAAGCCGTGAAGTCAAAAAGCTCGAGCGCGAGCTCACCGAGCGCGTGACGCAACGCTCACCGCAACTGCTGGAGCTGCCGGGCTGCGGCACGCTTTCGGCAGCAACGATCATCGCGGAGACCGCTGGGCCAGGGCGTTTCCCAAGCGAGGCCAAGCTTGCAAGGACCGCAGGCGTCGCGCCGATCCCCGCCTCCTCAGGACAACGCCAACGCCACCGGCTGGACCGCGGCGGAAACCGGCGGCTGAACTGTGCGCTGCACCGCATCGCGATCGTGCAGGGCCGCCACCACCCCGAAGCAGCCGCCTACCTGCAACGAAGAGAAAGCGAGGGCAAGAGCCGCCGTGAAGCGATCCGAGCCCTCAAGCGCCACCTCGCCCGCCGAATCTGGCACATCATCAACACACCCCAAGGAGAAAATTCTCGCCCAACCTTGACATAGGAGCAACCCGGGATTCTTGGAGGCGGTTCGTTTGAGTAACTGCCGACACTATGACCGCCAGGGAGACGGCGCAATGCATGCGGGGTGCAAGTGTCCTACTGATGCTCCGTTGAGCGCCAGGCATGATTCCCCCTTCGCACCGCGCTGCCACCGATTCAGTTCGGATACTTTGCAGCCCGGACGGTCGGCGGGACCTTACCAAAGGCAGGTTTGCCGACGGACCGACCCTGGCGGACAATGTAATGCGCTCGGGGGGGAGTCGCTGTCCATCGTCGCCGCGGACGACCGCCCGCTCACAGGCACCTAAGCTGTCGAGTGAGGTCACCCTGCGAGCGCGCGACAAGGGCGCACAACACTTCGGCGTCGGTGCGCGAGAAGCGCCACAGGCGTGCGGCGGTTACGCTTCATCGGTCATGTGGGGGGGTGCCATCAGGCGACGATTCCTCGGACTGCTCGCGGTCGGACTGCTCGCGGCGGCGGCGGGGCTGGCCGCGCACGCCACTGGGCTGCTCGGCAGGCTCGAGCGGGACACCGTCGACGTGCGCTTTTCTCTGCGAGGCCGTCAGCCGCCGCCCGCGACCGTCGTGGTCGTGGGGATCGACAACGACAGCCTCGGTCAGCTGCCGCGCTACCCCTTCTCGCGCCGGTTGCACGCACGCGTCCTTGAGAAGCTGCACGCGGCCGGGGCGCGGCTGGTCGTGTACGACGTCTCGTTTGACCGTCCCACGACAGCGGCTGCCGACGAAGCGTTGTTTGAAGCGGCGAGGCGAGCCGCTCCGGTCGTGTTTGCCACGTCGCTGATCTCTCCCTCAGGCGCGACGGAGGTGCTGGGCGGCAACGCGAACCTGGCGAGCATCGGCGATCAGGCGGCCGCGGCCGACCTGCTCCCCGACGCCGACGGTGTGCTGCGCCACACGCTCGCAGAGGTCAACGGCCTGCCGACCGTCGCGGCCGCCGTAGCTCGAACACTGAACACTCGCCCCTCAAGTCGCGGGCGGCTGCGGGGGGGCTGGATCGCTTTTCGTGGACCGCCGGGCACTCTCCGCACCCTGTCGTTCGTGCAGGTGCTGCGAGGCAACTTCGATCCGGCGAGCGTGCGCGGCAAGGTCGTGGTTGTCGGGGCGACCGCGCCCGTCCTGCAGGACCTGCACAGCACGGCCGCCGGGAGTCCCATGTCAGGACCGGAAGTTCAGGGGGAGGCGATCGCCACCGCGCTGGCCGGCTTTCCGCTGCGAAGCCCGTCCGGGGTTGTGACGGGGTTGATCATCGTGATGCTCGCGCTGCTCGTGCCG
>CAAGKR010062828.1_pt1 | contig 22123 bp, 19 predicted proteins | sample 2556971 | NCBI WGS metagenome assembly CAAGKR01 (sample SAMEA5207829, study PRJEB30636) | soil metagenome | biome: forest; feature: boreal; material: soil | place: USA | collected 2011-09 | depth 1 m | reverse complement strand
ATGGGTTATTAGGGACGTTCGATGGGTTATTAGGGACGTTCGATGGGTTATTAGGGACGTTCGATGGGTTATTAGGGGCGTTCGATGGGTTATTAGGGGCGTTGCTGGGCGCCGCGGAATCTACATTTTCGCGTCGCCTGAGTCCCGTGGGTATGGAAGAATCAAAGGGACGGCGGTCGTATCCGGCGGCGTATCCTACCTCGAAGCCCTGCTGGTAACCGTCGTGATAATTTTCAACCGTTCCCCACGCTTCGTTGTAATTCCGATCGGCGCGTTGGTACTCATCCCTGCTTTGATAATCGCGCGTCGCGTGATCTGCAATGTCTCTGTATCCTGCGTTGTAGCCGTCAGAATAACCGGTACGATACCCGCGTTCCAGAGCAGTCGATTGGCCTTGCGATGCGGTTGGGTAGGCTCTTGCTGTTATGGATATCGACCACGAGGTCATAGCCAGCGCAATCAAAGCTACCAGGAAAATCTTGAGATATTTCATTTGCTGTTCCTTCCAGAGATTTACGGCAATGAACGGCCGTAGTTGTCTTGGGAGAGCCAACCTCGTGCACGCGTGATGCTAACACTCAAACAGCGGGCTAACAATCATCAATCTCTACTGCAATCGGTGCCCGCAAACCAACAAACCAGACCCGTGAAGTTTGCACCATGCTTGACCGTCTCTATTTGTGCGCCCTAGACTCAGCTAGCCTTGAAATGCCGTACATCTCCCGGGCCAGAAAGTCTCCTGGCGTAAAGAACTTGGCCCTCAGATGCTCTTTGCGGCTTACTGGTTGGCGACCGGCAGCTTAATCAATGACTGAAGTCCGCAGAATCTACTTGGATCATAGTGCAACGACACCCGTCGATCCGCGGGTTGTCCAGGCCATGCTGCCCTACCTGACCGAAAAGTTTGGTAATGCGTCCAGCGTGCATTTCTTCGGCCAGGAAGCCCGGGCGGCCGTCGACCGGGCACGTCGTGAGGTTGCGACACTGATTCAAGCGCACGCTAATGAGATTGTCTTCGTCTCTGGAGGAACTGAAGCTAACAACCTTGCCATTCGCGGAATCTGCGACGCGAATCCGTGCTATGGACGTCACATTATTACTTCTAATCTTGAGCATTCGTCTGTCAGGGGAATTTGCGAGGCTTTGGAAAGAAACGGGAAAAGTGGTTGGGAGATTACACGGCTGCCCGCTTACGAAGACGGAATTGTCCGAGTGGAAGACGTCCGCGCTGCGCTTAGACCGGACACGGCGCTGATCACGGTGATGCTGGCGAATAATGAAATCGGCACTATTCAGCCGGTTCAAGAAATCGGCGCGCTTGTGCGCGAGGAACGTGCACGTGGGCACAGGCACCTCTGGTTACACACCGATGCGGTGCAAGCCGCTGGGCGGATTCCTTTGAACGTCGAAACGCTTGGCTGCGATCTTTTGTCGCTGTCGTCCCACAAACTCTACGCGCCAAAAGGTACAGGCGCGCTTTTTGTTCGACGCGGTGTTCGGTTAATCAGTCAAAACATCGGAGGACATCAGGAGCGGGAGAAGAGGGCTGGCACGGAAGGCGTACCCGGCATCGTTGCTTTCGGCGCGGCCGCAAAATTTGCACGTGAAGAAATGGACCAACGTTCGGAACATGACCTGAGACTGCGGGACAGGTTTGAAAAGGGCGTGAATGAGCGCGTTGAAGACATTATTTTCAATGGAGACCCGGCGCGGCGTCTGCCACATCTTTCAAACATCTCCTTTCGCTTCATTGAAGGCGAAGGATTATTGATAAGCCTGGATCTCCAGGGAATTGCAGTCTCAACCGGCTCCGCCTGCTCGTCCGGGACCCTTGAGCCATCGCCCGTAATACGTGCTTTGGGACGCAATAACGAGCTCGCGCGCGGCTCGATACGGTTCAGTTTTGGTAAAGATAATACTGAGCAGGATGTCGATTATGTACTCGAAGTTTTGCCCGGTGTCGTGAAAAAGCTTCGACAACTGTCGCCGCTCACCTCAAAGGCGGTAAGCCGACAAGGAATGGAAGTTATGCGCTGAACATTCATGCTGACCTGTGAAGCAGACGCCATATGAGTCGTAATCAACCGTCAGGACCTCAATCCGGAAACAAAAGGACTGAACGCAAAGTGGGCAAAGGGAAGACGCAAAGCGCCGCCAGGGAATTCCGTGGAAGGAAGCGTTCTCTGCGTCGTTGCGCAAAACCTTTGCGTCCTTCGCGGTTAAATACACCATTCACTACAAATCAAGTTTGTTCCTCAGAGGATTCGACCCACGAAGTTGTGAGTATAGATAACAGAGTTTAAGTGCCTTACTCCGCCGCCTTCAAAGATCACATCGCCAAGCCGCGCAATGCTGGAGAACTCCCTAACGCGAATGCCATTGGAGAAGAAACGAATCCTGTTTGCGGCGATCGGATGCACCTTTCTTTGCTACTTGCTGAAGGTCGCATCGAAGCCGCGCGGTTCCTAGCCTACGGTTGCCCGCCCACGCTTGTCTGCGGATCAATTTTGACGGAGTTGATTACCGGAAAGACTATTGCAGAAGCAATGACAATCTCGCGAAAAGATTTGCTCAATGCCCTTGGCGGCCTTCCCTCCAGAAAGCAACACGCCGCGGCGTTGGCTATCGAAACCCTTCGCGCTGCCATTGCCACAAGATGCAGTAACCTTGTTTAGTAAGCCCTTCCTTAGGGTCGGACTTCTGCCTCGCTTCCCGCGCCTTCCTAGTCGAAAGTCAACCGCTGGTCATGGAATCGTGAGTCGAGGTCGCGAAGGCTGAGGAACAGCGGCGGGCCTTTGATGATATTCGGGTCCGCAATATTTTCTTGGCTCTGTACCCAGGACGAAGGTCTTTGTTCGAATCACCGGACACGTTTCCACCGCAATTAATCCCGTAGTCGGATCGATGTCCAGCGTAATGGTCCCTTCCAAACGTCCATTATCGCCTGTTCGAAGTTCCGATCTAGGCAACTTCGGCGTGGGCGTCGCCGCAGGCGACGGCTGACCGGGTGGTGGTATGTACTGACCCTGCGTGGGCGCCGGCTTCTCGTCCGTTTCCGTTGTAGCTTCCGGCTCAGGCTCCAAACTCGCAGTGGGCTGGGAAGATGTGCCGTTAATGAACAGTTCGATGCGTTTGTTTGGATCGTCCGCAGAGGCTGGCGCACCCGTCGCCGGATTAATTGCCACCTGTTCTATGCCTGCGGGCATCTGCCAGTCGCCCTGCCACTCAGGATGTTCAGCCAAGGCCACTTCCATGAAGTCAGTCCATATAGGTAGCGCAGAATTTGCTCCGGTAAGACCCAGCTGTGAACCGTCATCGAATCCTACCCACACGACGCAAACGAGATTTGGCGTGTAACCTGCAAACCAGCCATCGCGGGAAGTTCCTGTCTTCCCTGCGACATTTGCTTTGAAACCGCGCGCTCTCACCGGGGCGGCCGTGCCTCGATTGATGACATCCTTCATGAACGACGTCATCACGTAAGCCACGTCTGGACGAAACACTTCGTTCTTCTGAGGTGTCGGCGCTGCAATAGTCACTCCGCTGCCAGTGGTAATGCGATTGATAGCAATAGGCGTAGTGCGCGTACCAAGGGTGGCAAAAGCTGTGTAGGCCGAGGCCACTTGCAATGGAGTCGCTTCACTAGTGCCAAGGGCCATCGCCGGGTACGCCCGCGGCGGTTTGGGAAACCCCGCCTTCGCCGCCAGGTTCATCACGCGGCCAATTGTCACCTCCATAGCCACGTCAACGGTGATAACATTCAAACTATGGACCAACGCGTCCCGCAGCGTTACCGGTGCATGTGAATACGAGCCGCCAAAATTTCCCGGCGAATATTCCTGGTTGTCGAACGTAAACGTCTTCGGCTCGTCCATGTACGTCGTCGCCGGCGTGATGACACGAGGAACTGGATCGTATGCGGTGTTGAGTGCTGTCGCGTAAACGAATGGCTTGAATGCTGAACCGGGTTGGCGATAAGCTTCGGCTACGCGATTGAGCTGGCTCTTGGAATAGTCTCGCCCTCCTACCATCGCCACTATTTCTCCGGTTCTGGCGTTCATGGCGATAAGCGCTCCTTGAAGCGTACCGGGCGGAAATCGCTTCGCTTCAATTTTATCGAGCGCCGCAAGCTGTTTCGTCAGTGCAGAGTATGCTGCCCGCTGCAAATCCAGATCGATGGTTGTGTAAATTCGGAGATGTTCCGCGGCGCCTGGACCAGCGATGATGTCGCCCAACTGGCTCTGCACATAATCGGAAAAATAGGGCGCATCTGAGGCATCTATTCGGCCCTTCGTCGCGGCGACCTGTAATGTGGCTTGCTTCGCCTGGTTTGCTTCCTCGCCCGATATCGCGCCGGTCTCCGCCATGTTGTCCAATACTTGGTTGCGCCGAGCGGTGGCCGTATCGATGTCGTGGTATGGGTTGTACCGATTAGGGCTCCGGATTAGTCCAGCGAGAAAAGCCGACTCAGGCAGCGTCAGATTGGTTACGTCTTTGTTGAAATAGGCGTCCGCAGCCTCCCCAAAGCCATTTATCGAGAAGCCCGATTGTTGCCCCAGGTAAACCTGATTGCAGTAAAGCGCAAATATCTGCTGCTTCGACAAGCGCGTCTCCAGGATTATGGACATGTAAGCTTCGGCGACTTTTCGGCGCAGGCTTTTCTCAGGCGACAGCAAGAGGTTTTTAACCAGCTGCTGCGTAATGCTGGAACCACCCTGGCGCGCGATTGGAGAATTTGGATCACTGTCGTAGCGGCGTACCAACGCTCGCAATATGCCGCGAAGGTTTACTCCGTAGTGCTCGAAGAACGCTCGATCTTCGGTGACCGTGATTGCCTTTATCAGGTGAGGCGGCAGGTCGCTGAATCCGATCACCTTGCGTTTAGCACGCTCGCGTCCTGTTACTGAACTGATCAACTCGGGTTCTAACCATGCCTTGTCCAGCCGCGTATTGTGGTCCAACTCCGATAGCGAGCTTATCGATTTTCCATTTCGCGAAAATTGAACTCTCACTCTGAGAAACTGTCGCTGCCCATCGACAGTAGTATTATCGCTTGGCTCAATGTCGACGTTTCCACCGTTCTGCGAGTAGCGGCCCCGCGCTTTGTCGGCTTGTTGCGCTTTCTCGACGTAGCCCGCGTGTCTTAGGAATTCAATCAGGTGTTCCTGCGTGAGCGTTTGGCCGACGCGAAGCTGCTTTGGCGCAGCATAGATTCCGGCGGAACGCGTGAACACATCGCCTTTCAGCAGGTTATCAATCCGACCGGAGAAGATGGTCCAATAGTAAACCAAAAATCCGACAGCGAGCGTTGCAAGGAAAACTAATGGGATAATTACAGGCGGACTGACAAGCCGTCGCGAGAAGCGCCGCCAAAAACTGATTTCTGGCTGGGCATAAGCGACGACACGAGACTGGGCCCTCGGGTCTTTCCTCGGTCGCATCCCGTTTGGGGGGGTTCCTTCAGGTGGGTATCTTAATGGCATAAGAGACAGGCGATAGACCCCAGGGTCTGACGTCGCGGTCTGTGGTCAGTCGTCCATCCTCGCAACTTGAATGCTAACCTCTCGAAACGATCGTGTCCACCCACGCGGCGTAATGCCTAACTTGATGTAATGCAGCTGTCAGCTTGCGTCGCAAACTAACAGTAACCATTCGCAACGGGGCCCCGCGTGGCACGAGGGTTAGCGTTACAACCAAAAAACGGCCCAAAGCACGAGCCCTAATTGACAGCGTGTTTTTCTTTAGTTAACGTCCAGCCCTTGACATTAACTTTAGGCCACTCTGTTAGATGCGAAGTTTGATGTATGAGCTTAATGTCTACCGGTACAAGTTCGTTGGCCGGAAATCATCGCCGAATTCTCTTTGCCCTACTCGCCGTGGCAATTGCGATTGGATTTGGGGCGGTGGGCTTCTTTCTAATCGAGGGTTGGTCGCTGCTTGATAGCCTCTACGTCGCGGCGCAAACTGTCACAACCGTTGGCTATGGCGATCTAACTCCAGTCACCAGAAATGGCCGAATTTTTTCAACCGTTTTCATGCTCGCCGGCGTCGGCATTGTGCTTTATGCCCTCACTGTCACGGTCCAGACAATAGTTCAATCGGAGCTGGTGGCAACCTTCGGGCAACGGCGACAGTCACGAAAAATGAGCAAACTGCGAAATCATTTCATCATTTGCGGTGCTGGGCGCGTTGGTTCTCATTTGATCCGTGGGCTGCTGGGCACCGAAGAAACTTTCATTGTCATCGAAAGAAATCCGCAGAACGTTGCCGAATTAACCGATCTTGGTGTGATAGTGCTCGTGCGCGATGCGACGTTGGAAGAAAGCCTGCGGGAAGCCGGAGTCGAACATGCGCGTGGACTCGCCGCCTGTCTTCCGAACGATGCAGATAATGTTTACGTCGTGCTTACCGCGCGCGACCTGAATCCCAAGTTGCACATCGTGGCACGAGCTGTAGAAGAGCAGGCGGAAGCGAAACTCATACGAGCTGGAGCCAACCGCGTTGTCGCTCCCACGATTATTGGCGGTCACCGCATGGCAATGGCCCTGACAAAGCCCGCTGTTGACGACTTCCTGGGTTCGATCACCGCAAATAAATTGGAGTTGGCGTTTGAACAAGTGGAGGTTGATCCGTCGTCGAATTTGGTAGGGCGAAGATTGAGCGAAACAAACATACGCTCGGAACTCGATATTGTCGTCGTCAGCATTCGTCGCAGCGACGGGCAAATACTTTTCAATCCGAGCGGCGAAGCGATTATCGAAAACGGCGATATTCTTATCGCGATTGGACATGCTGAGTCGCTTATGAAATTGGCTGCGCTGACAAAGGGCACGAAGAAATCACAGGTGCCAGGTCCAACGTCCAATGTCCAAGGTCGTTGAGGAATCCAATTTTTGTGGCCTGGACAAACTACGGTTTTAGTTATTTGACGTTGGACTTTAGACTTTGGACATTGGACGTTGGACGGGATTCATGAAAATTCTTGTTACAGGCGGCAGCGGTTATTTGGGAACTCATGTGCGCCGCTTCTTCAATGCGGATGATTTTTCCCATCGCTCCGGTCGCGACATCCTTAGCACCGAAGACGTTAAGCTTGTTGCTGATTATGACGTAGTTATTCACCTCGCTGCCTACCTTGACAAGAATCCGGACGCGGCTGAACTTTCTTTTTACATAAATTCCGAGGGCACAGCGAACGTCATAAGAAACCTCCAACCGAATGCCGTCTTTATCTATGCGTCCAGTAAGGACGTATATGGCGCCCACGCAGAGTCGTATACGGAGGTTCCGGAGACTTGTCCTACCGACTACTGCGGGCAGACGGCTCTGGAATGGTCGAAGTTAATAGGAGAACGTTATGTGGAATACTACGCGCGCCAGCGGAACGTTCGTGCCTGCATATTCCGAATGTCCACGGTCTACGCGCGACCATCTGATGGTAATGAAAACGGGTTCGTCACGCACTATGTGGAATCCGTCAAGCGCGGCTGGCCCATCCGGCTTCCTTTAGGTGGCCATCCCATTCGCGACATCCTTCATGTGCAGGATTTTTCGCGCGCGTGCCAGGCCTTCATAGACTCCTCGCTGGCCGGCGGCCTGTATAATCTGGGTGGTGGAAAGGAAAACGCTGCCAGCCTGATGGAAATAATCGGCAGCATCGGCAAGCTGATTCAGCTTGAACCGACCGTCGTGAACGATGACAGTTTGCCACATCCCGTGCCGATAGATTACGTTTCCGATCTGAGTCATATACGCCGGCAATTGGGCTGGCTACCAGAGATAGGCATCGAGGAAGGACTGCGCAGTCTGTTGTAAAAAGCGTCGAAGCCCATTTGCCATTTATCATCGTCGGAAATATCTGGTTGAGGCAAAGTACAGCACCATCAAAATCAAGATTGCGGCATAGTTATATATTCGGTATCCAGAGAACGCATCAACTAATCTGGCTTTTTCGTCAGAGCCAAGCAGCTTTAAAGCTCTCTCCATAATAATGCGGCTGATGATTACCGCTACGACCAATACGATGAAACCAAACAAAGGGTCACGTCCTATCATTTTTCACCTCTGAAAATTCAACCTAAGCAGCCGAACGCTGCGCTTGAGCGGCGCGCTGAGGTGCTGAATGATAAAAGACCGCCTGATGGCGCGTCCGCTCGAATCGATTGTTAGCTGGCGTTGCTCGCACACACTCCGTTTCAACCAAAGACCGCGATGGTTCCTTGCCCTATCGCACAGCGGCTCTCTGTCTCACCCTCAATCGAGAGCACCTCACACCGACACACCGCCAGTCGGCTGCCTGAACTCTCAACCACCGCCGTCGCCACCAGCCGCTCGCCTCGTGCCGGGCGAAGGTAGTTTACCTTGTACTCGACCGTGGCCACGTTCTCGCCCAACACCGAGCCCCCAGCGAAGGTGATCGCATTGTCGATAAGATAGCTCACCACGCCACCGTGAACGAACCCGTGTTGTTGCCGCAACTCCGCGCGCACCATTAAAGCGAGGACGGCCCGGCCTGGCTCGAACGACACCAGTTCGGTCCCCAGATATGCACTGAAGGGCTGCCGCTCAAGCACCGAACGGCCAAGATTCATCAAGTCCGTCATCGTCGTTCCTGCCTTCGCCTCGGCATTCGCTCGCCTAGCATGTCGTGGTGTGCAACCCGAAGCCAGCTACGCCGCGCTTCAGCGGCCGGGCGACAACTGCCCTATCATTATTGGCGCGGCAAGTTGTCCGTTGAGAGATACGCTGATTCCGGTCCGCTTCTGCAAGCGCTTGTTCGGATGCCTCCGTCGAATGCATCACTAATTTAGGCATCTTTACTTTCAAGAAAACCACTAACTTGGAATGACGTTCGCAACTCTCAACCTGAAATGCGGCGCGGAGCGTTTCGACCACTCACCGTCTGCGATCAACTGGTCTTGCGATTCTCATCAGCGGGGCGGCCTAACGTATCGCGGTTGACCCGCGAAAACCCGCACGGCACAACCGAGCAAGCTGCCTACATGGTGATGCGGGTCTTCGTTGGGTCCAACCGCTTGTTAGGCGGCGGCCGATTGGGACAACCCGTCGGCGACCGAAGTTGCTCGCCAAAGGATCTACGTTTCAGCACGCGGTGTCGTATCGAGAAGTACGGTTCGCCACACGACACGCCAACCAGAGTCGCGACGACTGAAGACGAGGAGGTCCCAGCCCCGCTCGTCGAATGTCTGCCCTGAGTACTCGTATCTCATCTCCCACGGGGAGACCGTGACGATTGACTCGCCGGATTCATCTACTTGAATCTCACCGGCGTGGAAGTGATGAATCGTGGCGGCTCGCGCAAATTCGGCGTAACTATCGATGATCGCTTGGCGTCCGACCGTCCTGCGCTCGAACCCCGGGTGAGCAAGGACCGCGTTTTCATCAAAGTACTGCGGCAATTCGTCGAAGCGGCCGCGAAACCACGCGTCATTTAGTCTGGTGACGGTCGACCGGATTTGCTCTTTTGTTTGATCGGACATCCTCGTCACCCGCCTAACTACGTATTAGACCGCACAGTGTGGCCTAAGTGGCGTATGCGGCGTATTATACCCCGCATGTTTCAGCCTCGCCTCATCAAAACGCTTTTTTCAGAAGCTCCTGCTCGAAAGCAAAAAATCTTGCAGGAAGTGCGATGTGTTCTGCGAGCCGAGCATCTGAGCCTGCGCACCGATGAATAATGAATGATGAATAATGAATGATGAATGATGAATGATGAAAAGAGCGCGCCAGTGAAATGCCAAATGAGAAATCTTAAATGACATATGGAAAATCTTTCCATAGAACCCAATAGAAATGGCTGAACTGAAGCCTGAGAGCATAAAGCGCATCGTAGTTCGCGGAACCAATTGGGTCGGCGATGCGGTGATGACTGTCCCTGCCCTGCGCGAGCTGCGCCGTCTGTTCCCAAAGGCTCACCTTACACTTGCCACTCGCTCCTGGGCCAAAGGTCTGTTCGCCGATGCTGAGTTTATCGATGATTTGCAGACTCACGATGGCAGCGGATTGCCTGGGCTTATTGGGCAGGTTCGCGAGTGGCGAAAGCGGCACTTCGATCTCGCCGTAATTCTTCCGAATTCCTTTGAAGCTGCATTGGTTGCGTCACTTGCTCGAGTGCCATTAAGAATTGGTTACGCGAGCGACAAGCGGCGGGCATTGCTTACTCACCCGGTAAGTTTGCCCGAATGGCGCAGTTCGAAACACGAGGTATTCTATTACTTGAAAATCATCGCGGAACTCGAGTGGCTGGTTACTAACCAGCAAACTTTTCTCAATACGCAACTCGATGGTTCGCTCGAAGTCGCTGATACTCGAAAATCAGCGGCTCTGGATTTTCTTCGCGAAAAAGGTGTTCGCGAGGCGCGCCCAGTGGTCGCACTTTGTCCGGGGTCAACGAACAGTCGAGCCAAGCGTTGGCCGGCTGAGCGCTATGCGGCCCTTGCCGATCGGCTTGTCGATGCGTTGGGGGCAGAAGTTCTCCTGATTGGGTCCGAAGACGAATTGGCGATCTCAGCAGAAGTCGTGGATCAGATGCACAATAAGCCTGTGCTATTAACCGGCCAGACTGATCTGGCGAAACTTGTCGCCGTCCTCAGTCTAGTCGACCTTTTAGTGACAAATGACACCGGTCCTGCTCACATAGCTTCCGCGCTTGGACGGCCAACACTGGTGATCTTCGGTCCCACAAATCCATTAACTACACGGCCCTTCTCGCAATTCGGCGACGTGCTGCGACACCCGCCTGATTGCGCACCGTGCATGTTGCGCGACTGCCCCATCGATCATCGCTGCATGACAGCCATATCGCCGGATGAGGTTTTTGAACGCGCGGCGGGGATGTTGGCAACATCGAACTACCGAGGGGAGCGCAGTGCAGAGGGCACGGCAGGTTCGGCTTTGCCGTCTGATGTGCGGAAAGGCTATGCCTTTCCGTGACAACTCAAGTGGTTTTCGGAAGAGGCTATGCCTCGACCATTGCCGCCCAGACATAGCCTCGGCATAAAACACCGAAGGGGAGTGGCTTAAGCGGAAAGGTATAGCCTTTCCGCACATCAGGCGGCGAAGCCGCGGATCAGTTCTCAATTCGCGCTGTCGCTTTCAGGGACTGATTAGTACCTAAGAAAATGAAGCGAGCAGTTTTCATTGACCGCGACGGCACGATTTCTGAAGAAGTGGGTTATATAAACCACCCGTCGCGTTTTCGTTTGTTCCCTTATGCAGCTGCCGCCCTAAAACATTTAAACGAGAATGGTTGGCTTGCGATCGTAACTACCAACCAAGCCGGCGTCGCGCGCGGATATTTTTCCGAGGAAATGATTCAGACGGTCCACGATAGCATGACGAAAGAACTCGCGAACGGAGGAGCCCGACTCGATGCTGTCTATTACTGCGCTCATCATCCGTCTGTGGGTGATCCGCCGTATCGCGTTGATTGCGATTGCCGCAAGCCAAAGCCCGGATTAATCTCACGCGCCGCTCAGGATTTTGAAATCGACCTTGCGGCAAGCTGGATGGTGGGAGATCGCTATAGTGATGTGGAATTGGCTCGAAACGCGGGTGTGAAATCAGCGTTTGTGATGAGCGGCTACGGACGTGGCGAATGGGAACATCAACGCGCCGGCTGGAGGCAACAACCGGACCTGGTCTCGGCGAATCTGTTGGAAGCGGTCGAAGCCATAGTTAGCCAGGACGCCGGCGTAGATAATGCTCGCGAGATTCGGGAGTTCCGGTAATGACAGCCGCGTAACGGAAATGCGAATTCTTGTTGCAAAATCTGGAGGCACGGGAGAGATTCTTCACAAGTTGCGGGCGGTACCCGCGATTTAGAAGGCCATGCCTCATGCGGAAATCTCCCGTATCGTGGAGACTCGCTCGGCAGAAATTTTGAGAGACAACCCACTTCTGAATCGCCTCATCGAAGTCGGCACGAGGGCCCTGAGGCGCGGGTTGATGTCTGGGGAGACGCTGCGGGCACCGCGCCAGCAGTTACGTCGGCTTCGCGCCTCGGCCTTCGTTTTTGCTCTGGATTTCCAGCAGCTACTAAAATCCACAACAATTGCGCGCCTTTCCGGCGCGTCTTTTTTTGGCTTCTCGCGTGGCTCTTTATGGGAGGGTTACAGTAGGATTCTGACGTCAAAGTCATTTCCAATTCCGAAAAATCGTTATGTTATCCGAAAACCTGGCTCTCGCCAGCAGTGCATTTGGGATTTCCGTTCCGGGGCTCTCGCGGCAGTTCTCTAATTCCCAAAAAACGAAACGAATGTCCGTCACGCGTCTGGAGTCAATTATTGCGTAGAGGTGGAACCTGGATTCAACGCTGGCGCGTGCCACTAGGCTTTTTGTCCGCTGCGGTTTTTCTTTTGTTCGCTCGACCGCGTCCCGTCAGCCTGATAGCCGGCGCCGCGGTTTCCGTTGTCGGACTGTTGTTGCGTGCATGGGCGTCTGGTCACATCAGGAAGAACGACGCGCTGACAACATCCGGTCCTTATGCGTACACACGCAATCCTCTCTATCTTGGCAGCTTTCTTCTAGGCCTTGGATTCACAATAGGTTCGGGTCGATGGGTGCTCGGTTTCCTTTTTGCCGCGCTCTTTCTTGGCATCTATTTGCCGGTTATGGGCGTCGAATCCGCGACGCTGGCACAACTCTTTGGCGAGCGTTTTCAAGACTATGCTCGCGACGTCCCGCTTTTTCTTCCGCGCGTGACTCCATATCGTAGCGATGGGGGAAGGATCAGATTCGACACGCGACTCTACATCAGATATCGAGAGTATCGAGCTGCCCTGGGTCTTTCGATCGTGTGGGGATTATTGATCTTGAAGGCCTATTACCTGAAATGAAGTCGCAAACTCAAAAGATTCTCACGCCGACCGTCGTTCTTATCTTCGCGACCATCTTCACGGCGATGTTCGCGACGGACAGCGCGGGTTTAGTCCGAGCGCAGAAGCCTGCCAGGCTTCCTCCTGACACTGCTGCTGAGATGCGTCGGGCGAATGCATTTGAACAGGGAGAAGAACTTATTTATGTTGCTGAGTTTTCACGAGCTCTTGTTAAGAAGGTAGACGTTGCGGACTTCCGCTTTACCGCCGGGAGAGAGGAAGTGCAAACATCAATCGACTCGGGCTCGAGCGACAGTGCCGGCAGTGCGGCTTACTCGCTAAAATTCACAGGTGACGTGTCAAGCAAGGGGTTTTTCAGCAAACTTTTCAATCTGCATTTTCGGCAGCATATCGAATCAATTGTCGACCCCGCCGCTTTCACGGTGCAAAAAACGAAAAGAATAGACGAACAGGGAAAACGAGCGCGCACTAGCGAATCTGTTTATGCCAACGGCAAGGTTTTTTGGATTGAGCGCGACCCAAACAATCCATTGCGTACGCCTCGTACGGCTAGCGCCACCTTTACGGGTCGAGTGCAAGACATCTTGTCGGCGATCTATTTCTTGAGAACGCAGCCACTCGAGATTGGAAAAACGTTTGAAGTCGCAGTTACTGACTCCGGGCGCGTGTTTCAAGTTCCGGTGCAAGTGGTCGAGAAGAAACGTTTGAAGACCGTGCTTGGCCGAGTGGAGGCCTTACGACTCGATCCGCTGGTCTATGGCCCAAACCGTATGATTCCTGGCGAAGGGCAATTTACAATCTGGTTGACGAACGACAGCAGACGAATTCCGGTAAGTGCTCGCATCAAAGCCGACTATGGCACCTTTGATATTACGCTGCGTAAATTTAATCAGAATTACCGACCCCAGCAGTACTTGACCAAACAATAGTCAGTGGCGGCCTTTTGTTTAGTCTGCTTTCTGTCCACTCATTCAAGCATTTCCCGACTCCGATTCTTCGTCGAAAAAAGTTCATGAGTTCAGTGCCAGTTATTCCCACGCCGTTTATTCCAGTGCCGCTTATTTTCGGCCACCGTGGGGCTTCCGCAGTAGCCCCGGAAAACACGCTGGCCGCATTTTCGCGCGCGATTCGAGACGGCGCGGACGGCATTGAGTTTGACGTTCGACTCGCGCGCGACGAGGTGCCTGTGGTTATCCATGACGCAACGCTCAAGCGGACGGCGTTAGTCGATCGGCTCGTTTGCGAGCTGACCTCGGCGGAGTTGCAGGAGATTAATGTTGGAAAATGGTTTGATAAAAGTGGTTTTGATAGTCGGGCGCAATCGCCCGGCGGGTCGTATTCGGGCGAGAAACTTCCTACGCTCAACCAGGTTTTTGAACTCTTCAGTTCAAACGATGGCTTGCTTTATATTGAAATGAAGTGTGACGCAAAGGAAGCAGCAACGCTGGCAGCCGCCGTCGCCAAAGGGATTGATGAATTTCGCATGGCAAATCGGGTCGTGGTCGCAAGCTTCGATCTGTCCGCTATTGCCGAAATCAAGAAAAATGACGTGGGAATTCGCACCGCGGCTCTCTTCGAACCAAAATTATCGCGCCCAATCTCAACTGTTCGCAGGCTTCGAATGATCGATCTAGCTCGCCGGTGCGGAGCCGATGAGATCGCGCTCCACTACACTCTCGCCGGCGCTCGCGTAGTCGAGAAAGCTAAGGGAGAGGGACTAGAAATCGTGTTATGGACTGTGGATGACGCTCGATGGATCGCTCGCGCTCGCTCGCTGGGTATCAAAGCGTTGATCTCAAACAATCCCACCGAAATGATTCGGTCCCGAAACAAATCTCCCACGGATTGAAGATTGGTACGCTAGCTTCACTAAACGACAATACTGGCCTTACTACTCGGTAATAGGGCTACTTCTTTTCTGAAATATGGTGGGATAGATGTCTACACCAAAGACTGAACCCTGAATCGCTTCCAGCACGTAGTATAGCGAATCAGGGTTCTATAAGTTATCTACTTCTTCGACGTAGCGGCTATCAAACTCCGTCGTTAACTCGCGGTTGATCTCTATGATTTCCGCCGCAGTCAGTACTTGGAGAGCTTCGCCCATACCGCAGCATTTTTCTTAGCGCTTCGCTTAACGCTTTCCTTCACAGACTCACGCACTTCGCCGCGATCTCGGCGCTTAACAAAGCGTCCAGAGATCGCAGACCGAGTCACCGTAGCTGTTCGGACACGCCCTCGATTATCACAACCTGCTGTCAGCGCGCCTTTATCTTTAATGGGCATAGCGCCTCCTTTCCATTTATGGCCGCGGTGCTTGCCGCTTACCTATTTTCCGTTATGAGGAGCGGCTTTTTTGATGTCAATCGAGACATGTCTGTTGCTTTATCCAAGATTTGTCTTGATCGAATGTTCGAATCGGCTTTTGCTCGCGTACGTTTCAAACAAACAAGCGACTGCACGTACTACCGAAACGCTGCCAGATGACAGCGACGACGCACATCTGTATCATTCGCAGCACACTTGTTGGATAGGAGACTAGATAATGCCAGTTAGAAAAGACGCCGAGATTATTGAGCCTAAAGGCAGACTGGGAGTGTTGCTGGTTGGTCTCGGCGCAGTTAGCACAACTTTCATCGCGGGCGTTGAAGCTGTAAAGAAAGGAATTGGCCAACCGGTTGGTAGTCTGACGCAAATGGGTACGATTCGGCTCGGCAAGCGAACCGACAATCGGGTTCCATTAATCAAGGATTTCGTGCCGCTAGCTAAGCTTGAGGATCTGGTGTTCGGTGCATGGGACATCTTTGAAGATTCAGCCTACGAAGCCGCTACGCACGCTGGCGTACTCGAGAAAGAGTTGCTGGGCCAACTGAAAGCTCCGCTCCAGAAGATTAAGCCAATGAAGGCGGCTTTCGATCAGGCTTACGTAAAACGCCTCAGCGGAACTAACGTTAAGAAAGGCGCTAACAAGTTCGAGCTGGCCGAACAACTTATCAAGGAGATAGCGAAATGGAAGCGTAAAAACCGCTGCTCGCGAGTGGTGATGATTTGGGCGGCCTCGACCGAGATCTTTCTCAAACAGCACCCAGTTCACAGGACGCTCGCGTCTTTTGAAAACGCTATGCGCCAGAACCATAAGGCGATCGCGCCTTCGATGATTTATGCATATGCAGCGTTGAAGTCGGGAATTCCTTTTGCCAATGGTGCTCCAAACCTTACGGTGGACATTCCAGCTTTAAGGACGCTTGCCGAGGAAAACAATCTCGCGATCTGCGGAAAAGATTTCAAGACCGGACAGACTTTGATGAAGACAATCATTGCTCCTGGTCTAAAGGCGAGGATGCTGGGTTTGAAGGGCTGGTATTCAACAAACATTCTCGGCAACCGCGACGGCGAGGTCCTGGACGATCCGGAGTCGTTCAAGACAAAAGAGGAGTCGAAGTTATCCGTTCTCGAATACATTCTTCAGCCGGAAGTTTACCCTCAGCTTTACAAAGACTTTTCACACGTCGTTCGCATTAATTACTATCCGCCGCGGGGTGACAATAAAGAGGGATGGGACAACATTGATATCTTCGGCTGGCTCGGCTATCCCATGCAGATCAAGATCGACTTTCTTTGTCGCGACTCAATTCTTGCGGCCCCCATCGTTCTCGACCTCGCATTGTTTCTGGATTTAGCTCAGCGCGCAGGTATGAAAGGAATCCAGGAGTGGCTGTCCTTCTATTTCAAATCACCCCAGACCGCCCCCGCTCTCTATCCGGAGCATGACGTTTTCATTCAACTGATGAAACTCAAAAACACCTTGCGCTATCTTCGCGGCGAGGATTTGATCACACATTTAGGGCTGGAATACTACGACTAATATGAAACCTAGCCACCCAACGGACGGCGTCTGCCAGCCGTTAAATTGCCGGTCCGATATTGCTGAAACCTTTTGGTTGATATCCGCTCTAAAAGGTGCAATCTAACGCTCATCACTTTCTTCCAGGCCGCAGGCACACATATATTGGCAGCCTCGATCTGACACGAATTGTCAGCGTTGGTGCACAGATTTTCTGTGGCCGTAACTTCAATTTCACGCCCTCCTCAATATTTTGTGATGACATTTCAACGAGTGTCGTATATATAGCATCGGTCGAGGTTGGACGAGTGGTCACAATACTTGCTAATAGCAAACGCAGCTTGGGACCCGCGCATCAAGGTGATTAACGGATCGTTCCTTGCATTAGAGAAGGCAGGCCAATAAAGGCCGAGCCGAAAAGAGCGGCATCGAGGCAACCCCGTAAGCGCTCGCGCATGCGAGGAGGACGAACATGATTTCCGAAATGGAGTTAGACAAATTAAACAAAACCATGGGCACAGTCTTCCTGGATCCTGATCAGAAAAGTCCGCGCGCCCAAGACTTCGAGGAGCGACTTTCCGCTCGCATCGTGGGTCAGGAGCGCGCAGTGCGGCGCATGAGCGGCCTTTATCAGATATTTTTGGCTGGCATGAACCCGCCTAACCGGCCAATTGGCACAATGATCTTCCTGGGCCCGACCGGCTCGGGAAAAACTCGCGTCATTGAAGCAGCGGCGGAAGTTTTGTATGGCGATTTCAACGCGATAGTAAAGATTGATTGCGCGGAGTTTCAGCATTCGCATGAAATTGCGAAACTGATTGGCTCACCCCCGGGATATCTGGGACACCGCGAAACCTCTCCGATGCTTACGCAGGAGAATCTTGATCGCATGCATACCGACGATCTGAAGCTCTCACTCATACTATTTGATGAGATCGAGAAGGCGTCGGACAGCCTGTGGCAGTTGCTTTTGGGCATTCTTGATAAGGCAACTTTAACGCTCGGTGACAACCGGCGCGTCGACTTCTCAAACTGCATGGTTGTGCTCACGTCAAACCTTGGCGCCAGAGAAATGTCAGAACTAATCTCGGGCGGTATTGGCTTTGCGCCCGGCAAAGGCGCGAAGAACCCCAACGACACTGAAGTGGATCAGAAGATCTACAGAACGGCTGTAGAAGCGGCCCGACGGAAGTTTTCACCCGAATTCATGAACCGCATAGACAAGGTCGTTGTGTTCCGCTCGCTGAAGGAACATCACCTGCGGCAGATTCTTGAGTTGGAACTCCAGGCTGTTCAGGATCGCATTATGCAGTCAGCCGGAACGAAGTTTGTTTTCCAGTGTTCGCACACTGCCAAAGAAACTCTTCTGAAAGAAGGTTTGGACTTTAAATACGGGGCTCGGCACTTGAAGCGGTCGGTGGAGCGCTTCCTGGTTTATCCACTTTCAAATTTGGTGGCAACAGGACAGATAGGACTTGGCGATCTCGTACATATCGATCTCGATGAGTATACCCGCAAGCTGATCTTCTCGAAGAGTTCGGGCGGGGCACTTATTCATGACTTGCCGGCGCCGAAGGAAGAGCCCGAGATCGAGGAATCACTTTCGGGCGGGGTCGGTCTGCCAATCCCTCAGGCTACGAAAGCTGCCAAGAAGGGTCAAAGTCGAGGCGAAAAAGCAGAGAGCTAAGACTTTCTTAATCCGAGATGCGGAAAGCGCCGTTCACTTTCAAGTGTTCGGCGCTTTCAACCTTAGGCGGGGCTGTTTTCAAGTACCGCTGCGAGTCTTTGATCGTAAAATACTACGTATCGCTTTATCGGCTGCCTCAGAAAGATATGGATCCAGTGCTGTCAATACTGCTCGGAGCGCTGGAATCGCCGACGGGTCTCCAATCAGGCCCAGAGCGGTTGCTGATTCCCTCCTCACGTCATCTTCGGCTTTTTCGTCCTGCAGCACTGCGATAAGAGATGGCAAGCCCGCACTGCTTCCAATCTCCCCAAGAGATTGGGCCGCGGCTCGCAACACGAAAACATCTTGTGGCTTCTTTTTCTTTTGATTTGTTTTGGAAGAAGTTAATCCATATTGAGGATTTAGAACCGAGGCCAGGGAAACGACTGCCGCCGCGCTTCTGATTTGACCGAGCGCCACTGCCGCAGCGCCTCGTACCTCATCTTTCTTGTCAGTGAGCAATCGTTCGATGAGACCGGATACTGCGGTAAGGCTACGCGTCTTACCCAGAGCGTATGCGGCTTCCCTGCGAACAAACTCATCTTTATCACTTAGGAGGGGGACCAAATTTGCCGCACTTTCCTCCGCAGGCAGCGAGAGAATTGACGCCGCTGCCGTAGCCCGGACGATCGCTAATGGATCTCTAAGCGCGGAAATTGCCAGACGCGAAGCCTCCGGATGGTGCATTGAACCCAAGCGCGTGACAGCATCGCGTCGTTCTTCAACTTCCGGAGAACTTAAACGAATCCGTTGCCTTTCAATCTCCTGCTGAAGAGGTGTCAGAGACTTTTGAGCGGCTTGATCCTGTTTAACTCTGGCTCCCGCCATTATGCCTACGACTGCGCGCGGGCTGCCCGTACCCCGATGGCGATCTGCTCCCGCGATCGGCAGAACAACTCCCAAGATCACCGTCGCAAAGCAAAGGCCTCTCCAATAGTTTCTGCAAGTTCGCATTTAGTTTATTAGGTTTGCGGTTTTGCCTGGGCTAATCAATTCGCGAAGTTACAGCTTGCATCGTATCCACAATTAATACTGCGATGGGAGGATAAACTACCAGGTCGGGAATCAGCAGCGCTGTTGACGAGTGAAAAAGCATGCTCGATTGAACCACCTCCACTCTATGGCGGAATAGCATGGTTAAGCCACTGAAGAATTCCTGTGCGTGCCAGCCGACAATAAGCCCTATGCCGATGCTCACCGCATATCCGACAAGCAGGAACGTGTAAGCCGAAAAGCGGGTGTAGGGCTGTTCAGGTTTCTCCTCTCGCATGATGGAATCCTGTATGGACTTCGGCTTATAGGTGTAATGGTCAATGTATTCCCGCAATCGCGTTGCGAGATGCCATACGCCTATCACAAAAAGAGTAAGAACAATCGCCAGTCCTGCGTAATCAAACGTCTCCCACAGATGAGGTCGAAACATTGCCACAAAGAAAGTGGAAAGAAACAATGACACGGTGGTAAACACAGCGCGCTGCCGCTCGCGGTTTTCTTGCCGGTCTAGTTCCAGAACTTCATCGACGACTCGATCCCAACGTGCCTGCACTGTAAGATTTCGCGCCCTGCGCGCGTGTGGGTTATCTGTATGAAGGAAGGAGAAACCGCTATTCGACACCGTGGCCAATTGTTCATCGTAGTAAGCTCGTTCTTGTGGATCACTCAACACGGCGTAAGCTTTTGAGAGAAGCGCGAATTCGCGCGCGGCTCTCTCAGAGCCACCGTTGACATCGGGATGGCGCAACCTCGCAAGTTTCCGGTAAGCCGACTTGACTTCAGATTTCGAGGCCGTTGGCCTAATCCCGAGAACTTTGTAGTAATCAGTCACCGCGACTTTTCAACTCCTGAAAAGCAAGCATGATTGGAAGAACACTGTTTGCGCAGGCGGCAAAATCGCCCAAATTATAACACTTTCTGATTAAGCTACTACCGGCAGTTGTAGTGAGATGAAAGGATTTTTGCTTAAAAGCTCTGCGCAGTCAGGGGGCCAAAGGAGCGGGCTTTCTAATTCCTCGAGCGGCCGTCGAGGTGGGGCGAGGACTTCTTTATGTGAGTGAAACGTCCCGCTCCTTTGGCTTTTGCTAGTCCGCCATCAAGTCTAATGCCACGGTGCGAAGTCGCGGAAAAACGCCACAAGCTTGGTTTTCGTGCGCGCTAAGAGTGAATTTCTGTTTACGAATGAAGACAGCCGATGTCCACGATTGAGCGCAGTGCACTTTAATTAGTGACCGTCACGTGAGCTCGCCCGGCTGACGATTTTGATTAGCGTGCGAACGGCGATGCCGGTGGGTCCTTTTGATCTGTACGGCTTTGCCTCGTCGGCCCATGCGGTTCCGGCAATATCCAGGTGCGCCCATAAAACTCCGTCGGCGAATTCTTTTAGGAAAGCCGCTGCGGTGATCGTGCCAGCCTTCCGCCCGCCGACATTCTTGATATCAGCGATATCAGATTTAATCTGCATGGAATATTCTTTGTCTAATGGCAACTGCCAAAATTTCTCGCCGGCCTCTTTTCCCGCCACTATTATTTCGTCAATCAGTTTTTGATCGGTGCCCAGCACAGCGGCATTGACATCGCCGAGGGCGATTGAGACGGCACCAGTTAGCGTAGCCATATCGATGATCCTTGTCGCGCCGAGTTTCTTCGCGTAAGCAATAGCGTCAGCGAGAATCAACCTGCCTTCAGCGTCGGTATTAATAACCTCGATGGTCTTGCCTGTCATGGCTCGCACCACGTCTCCCGGTTTGGTAGCTTTGCCGGACGGGAGGTTTTCAGCGCACGGGATGACGCCCAGCACAGGAATCGAAGGCTTTAACTGGCTGATTGCGAGCATGGCGCCCATAACGGTCGCACCGCCGGTCATGTCATACTTCATCAGCTCCATGTGTTCACCCGGCTTAAGTGAGATCCCGCCGGAATCAAAGGTTACGCCTTTTCCTACGAACGCCAATAAGCCGTCACTCTCTTCGACACCAGTTGGCGGTGTGTACTTCAGCACAATAAGCTTGCCGGGCTCGTCTGACCCGCGAGCTACGCACAGCAAGGAGCCCATTCCTTCCTGTTCCATCCGCGCTTCATCAAGCACGTCTATGCTTAGACCAAACTCACTTGCCACATCACGAGCGCGTTCCGACATAATCGTCGGCGTCATGTACGCGCCGGGCTCATTTGCAAGATCTCGCGTAAAGTTCACCGCTTCACCGATGATTTTGCCGCGTTCAACGCCGCGTTGAAGATCCGTTTTCTCGGCGCCATCTATTACAACGATGAGCCGTTCAATCTCCCTTTTCTCCTTATCTATCGTGCGGTATTTGTCTTGCTCAAACAGGGCCATAATCGAGCCCTGCACAACAACCGACGCGATCTCTTCAGAATTTCCTTCGAGCCTGGGAACAACAGCAATAGACTTCACATTTTTCACGCGGAGTGCGCGCAGCGCGGTCCCGGCCATCTGTGACGCTTGCGCGGTGGTGTACTCATTACGCTCCCCGACGCCAACCAGCAACAGTCTCTGCGCCTTAATTTCACTGTTACCTACCAGGTGAAGATAAACAGTTTCGGCCTCTTTTCCCTTTAACTCTTCGGAATCAATCACTGACTTAATCACGCCGCCGGTAATTGCATCGAGGTCCTTAAGAAAGCCCTCGTCTGCTTTCTCGTCCTTGAAAACGGCGATTGCCAAAGCCTGAACGTCAAGCT
>CAAGKR010327317.1_pt1 | contig 22132 bp, 17 predicted proteins | sample 2556971 | NCBI WGS metagenome assembly CAAGKR01 (sample SAMEA5207829, study PRJEB30636) | soil metagenome | biome: forest; feature: boreal; material: soil | place: USA | collected 2011-09 | depth 1 m | reverse complement strand
TAAAATCGCGCATCATTGATAACCAAAACTGATAATGAAAAGACAAGCAGTCTCAAAGCTCTGTTTTTCAGCAGCCTGCTAGGTCAAAGCGTCTCAGACCCGACACTCACTTCTCTTTCTACGAAGTCTTTCTGTTCCCACTGGGTCGCATCTTCTTCTTCTGGACTTCCGGAATTCTGCTCGTTTGCCGCTCGAAGTCTTGTTCGCGATTGGTTACATTGTAAGAGCCGGTGCCTTCATCGTTTTAGATTCATATGTTAACCTCCTGAGCACTCCGAAGCATGTGAGGCCGATTCCGGATTCGAATCCCGGTGAAGGGTAGCTTTTCACAGTGAACGTAAACATAACAATCAAAAATGCCGTGGTTCAGCAAAAAAAATAAGCAGATTGAGGCCGTTTCTCCAGAGGAGCGCGTAGTAAAGACGGAGAACGTCTTCGTGAAGTGTGATGGCTGCGAAGCCCACCTTTACAAGGGCGAGCTTGACGAGTCGTTACAGGTGTGCTCCCACTGCGGTTATCATTTTCGCATTGGGGCACGTGAACGCCTGACGATGCTATTCGACGACGGTAAATACGAAGAGCTTGACGCTGAAGTCATCTCAATAGATCCACTCGAGTTTGTTGATACTAAGCCTTATCCCGCCCGGCTTGAGCAAGCAAAGAAGAGCTCCGGTCTGCCTGAAGCCATAATCAACGCGCGTGGCAAAGTTGGTGATCATTTGGTTCTTGCCGGGGCGATGGACATGTCGTTCATCGGGGGTTCGATGGGTTCGGCGGTGGGCGAAAAGGTCACGCGCCTGATCGAGCGGGCCCTGAAAGAGCATGGCGCGGTCGTCATCTTCGCAGCCTCGGGCGGCGCGCGCATGCAGGAGGGCACGCTGTCGCTCATGCAGATGGCCAAAATTGCGGCCGCGCTTGCCGAACTCGACGAGGCTCGCCTTCCTTTTGTTTCAGTGTTGACTGATCCGACTACCGGCGGCGTTACCGCGAGTTTTGCCATGCTCGGAGACATTGTAATCGCCGAGCCTAAAGCGCTGATCGGTTTTGCAGGCCCGCGCGTGATCGAACAGACGATACGGCAGAAACTGCCAAAGGATTTTCAAAAGTCCGAGTTCCTTCTCGATCATGGCATGGTGGACGCAATCGTCGACAGGCGCGAGATACGAGACTACATAATCAAGCTGCTCAACTTCATGTTGAATCCTGAAATCTCTAGTGAGTCGGAAATGGAACGGCTACGCACTCGTGCCAGCTCAGGCAAGTAGCGCCGCATTTCGGTAGTGTGCTGGTTCGACCTTTTCTCTGTGTAAGTTCCAGTGTGCTCCGTGACTCTGTGGTGAATTAACCCGAGAAAACACTCACCTCAGAGACGCTGAGAGCGCAGAGGGGGCACAGAGAAAATCAAATTAAGACCGCCCATATTTCACGGTTCCTGCCTTCCTTTTTTTGAACTAGCAAACCATTACCCGTTAGGCTTAACCGCAAAGGGCGCGAAGTAAATCCGCAAAGAGAGAAAAAGAAACCGTGCGGCATTTTGCGTGGAGCTTCGCGTCCTTTGCGGTTTATTTCCCAACGTGTTAAATGCTGTCATCCCATGAAGTTTGCCGAAACGATTCAGTATTTATTAAGTCTCGGACATGAGACGCTCGCTATCAAGCTGGGGCTTAGAAACACAGAACTACTGCTTGAAAGTCTTGGCAATCCTCAAAAGTCTTTTGAGTCAGTACAAATTGCTGGCACAAATGGCAAGGGTTCCACTGCTGTAGTACTCGATTCAATTTGCCACGCGGCGGGGATTAAGACCGGGCTGTTCACGTCCCCGCATCTGGTTTCAATCACGGAAAGAATAAGGATTGGCGGCGATGAAATCTCCGCGCATAGTTTTGCGAAATATGCGAGTGAAGTGCGCGCCGCCGCCGAACATTTGGTTGCTTGCGGAAAGCTGCAAGCTTTGCCGACCTTCTTTGAACACGTCACTGCCATCGCGCTTCTTGCTTTCAAAGAGGCTGGTATCAGGTTGGCAATTCTGGAGACAGGATTAGGCGGACGGCTTGATGCGACCACCGTCGCCGGAGCTGAAACTGTCGCCATTACTCCTTTGGCATTGGATCACCAGGAATATCTCGGCGAGACGCTTGCAGAGATCGCCAGTGAGAAGGCCGCAATAATTCGCGGCGGCGTCACTGCGATAATCGCTCCGCAGCTACCGCAGGCGCTCGATGTGATTTTGCTACGCTGCGCACAATGCAACGTTCAACCAAGTGTGGACGAATGCCGGATCGAGATCGAAAATACGACGGAAGACGGTCGCTTCACAGTTACATTCGAGACAAGGGAAGGACGATACGAAAATGTGCTGCTCGGATTGAGCGGGCGACATCAAATTATAAACGTAGCCCTCGCTATTCGGCTCGCAGAATCCTTGCGAAGTCGGGGCGTTGAGATCCCGCACGCAGCAATCGTCGAGGGCATTGAAATCGCTCGCCACGCAGGACGGCTGGAGCTACATCAAGGTCATCCCTCGCTCCTGTTTGACGGGGCACATAATCCTTCCGGTGCGCGGGCTTTGCGGGAGTTTATCGATGAGTTTGTGCACGTGCCGTTAACGCTTGTTTTCGGCGCGATGAGTGACAAGAAACTGGAAGAGATCGCTGCCATTCTCTTCCCTACTGCCGATCGCCTGGTTCTTACTCAGCCCGATAATCCGCGGGCTGCCGCCGTCGATGATTTGCATCGCCTGGCTGCAAGCATGGTCGGCGGCGAAGACATTTTTGCCGAACATTCAGCGAGACAGGCCCTTCGCAAGGCAAAAGAAGTAACTCCACCGGACGGCCTAATTTGCGTCACGGGCTCGCTTTATTTGATAGGAGAGATTAAGGCGATGATGAAGGCGCCATCATTGTCGGAAGTTGCTCATTAGTTACTTGAGTTACTTGAGTTACTTGCGATGGAGTTTTATTAAATTGCAGCAGGAATACGACGTCGTCCGCGCATAATATGAACCGCCAAGACGCCAGGTGCGCCAAGACCAATGCATTCGGTTCTGCCTTATTGATTTCTTGGCGTTTTTGATGCCTTGGCGGTTACTCTTTAGGGCGTTTTCGATAAACTCGTGCACAAGGAATACTTCGTAAAGGAACTTTATGGCTTCAACAGACTGTCCTCAGATCCTGGGAAGTAAAGAAATTTTTCGCGGCCGCGTGTTTGATGTCACGGTGGATACGATTCGCGAGGGCGACAAGACTTACCAGCGCGAAACCGTGCACCACCCCGGCAGCGCCGTCATCATTCCAATATTTGACGACGGCACCATTGCGTTCGTCCGCCAATATCGGCATCCGGCCGTACGTTATTTACTGGAAGCACCAGCCGGCACCTTGAACCGTGGTGAAGTCCCTGAGCAAGGTGCCGCCCGTGAACTGGAGGAAGAGTTAGGTTTCGTTGCGGGCCGTTTGGATAAGTTATCGGAGTTCTTTGTTTCGCCCGGTTTTTGTGAAGAGAAAATGTGGGTTTACCTGGCAACAGAACTGACCGAAACTGCGCAACAACTCGAGAACGATGAAATTCTCGAGGTAGTGCGCATTCCGTTTTCCCAGGCGCTGGGCATGATCACTACGGGCGAGATAGAAGACGCGAAAACAATTATCGGCGTGATGCTGGCGGCCCCTCGCGTCGGCCCTTCTATGCTGGAGGCCGACTATCCCGCAGTCTGAATCGAGTGATCTGCAAGCGATAGCATAACGACGTTGAAGCTTTTCGTTTGACCCGTTCAGGACAACTTCATACACTCGCAACTATAGTGTCCACTAACGAATCTGCCTACCCCGCAGAACCGCTAATCGAAACTCATCCTGGTGCTCCTGGTGTGCAGCACACCCGGCATTCGTTCGTATCAACAAACCCGAACGATCCGCCGTGGGGAGTTACTCAGGCATTACTTGTATGGGTGGTTAGCATGGCGTTGCTGTTCATCGTGCCGCTGCTCGCCATCCTACCTTATGTACTTTACCGAGTTTTGGTTCATGGATCGGTGGAGGGTTTGGGAACCGACGCCAATTTGATCTTCATCTCAATTGCCAGTGTTCTGCCCACTCACGTTCTGACGTTCCTGATAGTCTGGCTGCTGGTCACAAACAGGGGTCGGCGACCGTTCTGGCAAACGCTCGGCTGGAGTTGGGCCGAAAACTTTGGCCCATGGAAAACTATTGGGCTGGCAGTCTTGCTGCTCGCTTTAGGAGGGCTAATCACACGGTTTGTCGGCGGCAGTGAGACCCAGTTGGATCAGATCATAAACAGTTCCCTTAGAGCGCGTTTCGCAACTGCTTTCCTGGCGGCTGTGACAGGTCCTTTCGTGGAAGAGCTAATCTATCGAGGCGTACTATACTCCGCGTTGCAGAGGGCCGTCGGGATGCTGTGGGCTGTCCTTGTAGTGTCCATATTGTTCGCCGCGGTTCACCTTCTTCAGTATTACAAGAACCTGGGTGTGATTGCTGTGATTGTGGTCCTCAGCGTTTCTTTGACTTTGGTGCGCGCTCGAACTGGAAGACTTCTACCCTCCTACGTAATGCATCTCGTCTTCAACGGTCTTCAAGCGCTTTATCTGGTGTCGCAGCCATTTGTGGAGAACCCAACAACTGAGAAAAATGCGGCAGTGGGTTTTCTCGTCCGCAGCATTTGGCGACTTCTAGCATAGACATGGCTTATGAGGTTGTCGTAGTAGGCGGGGGCATCGGCGGGCTTACGGTCGCTGCGTTGCTCGCCGCACGGGGAATGAATGTCTGTTTGTTCGAACGGGAACCGCGAGTGGGAGGCTGCGCGGCAAGTTTCGATAAACTTGGCTACAGTTTTGAGCAAGGAAACGGACTATATTCATCATGGCAACCGGATGAAATCCACCAGCGCGTGTTCTCCGAATTGCCCGTCGACCCTCCCGAAGTTCGCTTGTTAGAACCAAGTTATGTGGTACGCCTTCCCGATCAATCTGAGATTAAAGTCAGTGACGATGCGGAGCAGTTTGAAGAAAGTCTCTACAGCGTTTTTCCAGAGTGTGGCGACAACGCAATTGCTTTTTACCGGAAGCTCACTCCACTAAGCACAACGTTGCGACGATGCCTGCAACGAGTGCCGGATCTTTTTTCGGCCTCCAGGTCTCGACGAGCCTACAGCCTGCTATCGCAGCGTAAGGGGGTTGCGCAACTTCTTACAGCAAGACAACAGACGACGCTCGAGCATCTGACCGGAGTTTCGTTACGTTTCCGTCGTTTTGTAGATGTTCAGTTGCAAGCCCTGGGCCAGGGCGATAGCGCGCAGCTTGATTATCTTAACGCAGCACTCGCATTGAGCGCCCCGCGCGAGGGAATGTGTGCTATTCGCGGCGGTGCTTCAGCGCTCGCTAACTGTCTGGCGGAATCAATAAAACGAAGCGGCGGCAAGATTCGCCTTGACACGCCCGTGCTCAGGTTGTCCTACGATTCCAAAGGCGCAGCGGGGGGTCTTGATCTCTTAAGCGGTGAAACTGTTCCTGCTTCAAGAGCCATCATCAGTAATTTGACGTTGTGGGATACCTACGGAAAGCTAGTGGGCCTCAATCGCACTCCAAGTGAAATTCGCAAACAATTAACAGCTCTCCGCGGCTGGGGTGCTTATCTCATCTACCTGGCGATGGATGAGGACGCGGCGAGGTTGTTATCGTCAACCCATCTTCTGGCCCTGACGGATTGGCAGGAGGGTCGGGACTATCATCCCGAGCGGAACCAGTTCTTATTTGCCACGGCGCCTTCCTGGGATTCACGAGCACCGGAGGGTAAACGAGCGGTGACCCTGCACACGTTCACTGACGTCGATGAATGGTTTACCTTTCACCAGGACGAGACGGAACTGGAACAAAAGGATCAGCAAATGCTTGAAGTCTGCTGGGGACGACTTCACTCGGCAATGCCTGAGTTAGGCAGCAGCATCGAAGTCATTGACACTGCGACGCCGCGAACTTTTTATGACCTAACTCGGCGAAAACTAGGCATGGTAGGCGGCATCATCCCTTCTCCGGAAAGTTTCTGGCTCAACCAACCCAGCTACCGGACAACACTTCACAATCTTTTTATTGTCAGCGACACCCTCCAACCGGGCGGCATAGCCAGCCTCACCCGATCTGCGCTGGTTCTGGCCAATCACCTTACAAGGTAAGAGCACCCCAAGCATCTTTTTGGGGTTGCTGTGAAGCAGAAAATCCTCGACAAGATTTATTGTCTGGTGTATACATGCAGTAGACACTATGTACATAACGATAGACGAAACAGATGGGCGCCCGATTTATCAGCAGGTTGTTGACGAAATTAAGGGGCTTATAGCAACAGGGGAGATAACCGAGGGCTCACCCTTGCCGCCCGTTCGTCAGGTGGCAGAAGATCTGGGCGTGAATCTCAATACAATTGCCTTTGCTTACCGACAGCTTCAGAAAGAGGGGTTAGTCACAATCAGGCACGGCGCGGGTGCCGTGGTGGCATCCAGGCTTCTAAAAGACACAACGGACGAGCAACTCCGCAATCAATTGGGCAAGGCCTTAATACAGTTAGTTCTCGCGGGCTTGAACCCATCCGAAGTAAGAGTTCTTGTAGAGAAAGAATTAGGGCGCCTTTTCAAGGACGCGCGCAAGAGCGGCCTGCCCTGATGCCGACGGCTTGCCGTCCGGGCTATAGCAAGGGCGGCGCATTCCGAAGATGAGGGTCATCGGACGTTAGATCCTTATGGCGTCCAGACATCATAGGGTTGGGATTGCGCTCGATCGTGGGGTTGTTGATCGGACTGCCCGAACTACCGACAACCGGTCCGGATGGTGTTCCAACACCTGTTCCGGACGGGCCTGGTACGGTCCGTCTATCATAGATGCTGCGCCCGCAGCAAGAACCGACCCCGGGATAAAATGATCTGGTATACCACCCGCCACCGTAGGGTGAAGTGAAACCACTAAAGAACGGCAAGAATGTGTAACATGTGGACCCTGCGTCGTACACCCAGATTCCAGAGCGGCCCAAGGAGCTAAAGATGGCCCAGTCGTTCCTAAAACTGGCCACCAGCCCATTCAGTGCTCTTCCGGAAACCCTACTATTCGCTTTTGCCAAAGTGTGCGCGCGGTCCTTGCTCCAGTCCTCCAAAGTGTCCAGCTTTTGCTTGTCAGCTTTTTCCAGCTTAGCCACTGAGAATGAGCCGCTGCTGAACACCACTTTGTTTCCGCCCTTAACCTTGGTGTGGAACCCGTCGAGCATCACGCGACCTTTCCTCACAATGAGTTCAGTCGCGTTCCCAGGCACCACGTTAACTCGATAAAGTCCGCGTCGCACAATAGCGATTCGCGTATGAGGTGTCGTGATATTAATCAGCAACTCGGTGTCGTCCGCGCCGGTCACTTCGACGATTGCCGTCCCTCTTACCAGACGGACTTCCAGGTTGTCGAGTGAGTTGTCAGCCAGCTCAAACTCGGAATTCTCGCCCACGCGCATGTAGGATCCTGGATTCAGCAGCATTTCTACTCGGCCATCGAGTCCCGTTCTTACGACATCGCCCGCTTCGAGATCTTCCTTAATCGTGAGTTGTTGCCATTCTGAGTTCCCATGTGCCCGCATAGTTGCGCCGCCCGTTACGGCATTAACGCCGCCGGCCTGTGCGGAGATTATGAATTTTTCACGGTTCTGTGCGCGACTTTCAAAAGGAAGGGAAACGACCAATGCAACAACAAAAAGCGGAAGAATCTGGGTAAGGAATGCTTTTTTCATGGAGTTTCCTTTGGGTTTGATACGGGTTTCAGCCTGAACGCGTCCGGGGAAAACTAATTATAGTCCTCTTGAGGCCATTTACAAGCCTTTCAATCCTCCGATAGCCGGTCGAGTTAGTTCGCCAGGCTCTTCGCGTAGTAACCCTGCTTCGTCCGTGCCACGACATCGCGCCTATCGGCGATTTGAACTCTTACAGAGCGCCACTTTCCGTCTCGCAATGTATTGGACGGACGGTAGGCGATGCTGTAGATGCGACTCAGGTCGCCAATCACTTGCATGTATACGTCATCCAAATCCTTCAACTTGTTTGCCCGATACAGACTAGTGCCGCAAGCCTCGGCTAACTGAGCCAGTTGATCGCGCGCAATGACATATGCTGTTCGTGAGGCAGGGTGTCGCTTAACCTCTTCCTTTTCCGTGTCAAGATAGATTGGGAATACTATCGTTTCCGAAGCCCGCACTATACTCAGCAGTTCATCAAAGCTGGTGTTGGATCCTTCGCCCAACACATCGGGCAAAGCATTATCGACTCCGTCTGTCATAACAACTACTGCACTCCGCCGCAGTGTATTTCCTGAGGCATGAAAGATTGAAAGAACGTAGCGCAGTGAGTCCCAAAACTTTGTGCCGCCCAGTGGTTTTTCAATATTATCAATCGATTCTTTGAGTACTCCCCGATCCCGAGTCAAAGGACAAACGATCTGCGGCACGTCGCTAAACGTGACGATGGAAACTCGATCCATTGGGCGCGTCGCATCGACAAAACGTTTGGCTGAATGGCGAATGAGCTTCAGCTTGCCGTTGGTTGACCCTGATAGATCCAGCAGCAACACGAGATCGAACGGTGTGTCAGCAGCAGCAAAGAACGAGATTTCCTGAGGACGGCCGTCCTCAAGCATCAAAAAGTCTTTCTGCTGCAACTCCGGCAAAGCGTGCTGAGGGTTCAAACTAACAACGCTGATTTTGAGATCGACGAGGTCAGAATCAACGCGTATGGTTTCAGGTGAATCCGGCGTCTGAGCCAGACAAGTGACAGGTATCAGTAGAGAGGCAAGGAGTGCGAGGATTTTGTTTTTGCCGAGTAGTTTTGGCCCAACAAAACGCCGCTCAGTTTGCATAGTACCCACGTTTGCCCCGCGCTACGGCTGAGGGACGATTAACATTCACGCGAATAGCTCGCCACTTGCCATCGCGAGTTTTGTCAGAGGGACGATACGCAAGGCTATATACAGTTCCAAGATCCGCCACCACGCGTTCATAAGCGCCGGCCAAATCCTCGAGGCGCTCCACTTCGTAGAATACGCCTCCTCCCGTGTCGGCCATCTCTTTCATCCGATCATATCCGGTGTCGAAAGCTTCTGGCTGAGTATCCAAAGGACTTAAAGCTTCATACTCGGTGTTCAGCCACAAAGAATAAAGCACGGCGTCAAACTCCTGTAGGCGGACAAGCAAATCTTTATACGGAAGCTTTGAACCCTCCCCCTGAACACCTGGAATGCTTCCATCCAGACCATCACTCATAAGTATGACAGCTGTGCGACGCGCATTTTTTGGATCTTGCAGTATGTGACTCAAGGCAAAATCAGTGGCATCGTAAAGTTTGGTGTCCCCCGGCGCCGTGTCCATAGCATTTATGCGCTGATGCAAAACTTGTCTATTCAGGGTTAACCGCGAAATCACCGTAGGCTGGCCGGCAAAGGCAATGACCCCAATTCGATCGGAAGGGCGCGCAGCATCAACAAATCGCAGCGCCGCGGCGCGTATCAGTTTTACGACGTCGCGCGTGGAACCTGAAAGATCGATCAACAACAACAGATCGAAAGGCGCCGATGAAGACTCGAACTGAAGGATTTGTTGCTCGGTGCCGTTTTCGAAGAGTCTGAAATCTCCCTTGGTCAGCCCAACGACACCGCGATTCGTTTTCCTGTCAATCACGCTCATGTTAAGCGTCACTAGCTGAGAATCGACACGAATGATGTCGCCCTCGCTTACCTCCTGGGTGTCTAAGGCGGGCGCGGGTGTGCCAGCTCCTTTTGTCGGCACTTCGGGACCCGGCACTTCATCCGCTTTCGTCTTCGTTACTTCAGCTGCCGGGGAATCATTAGTTGGCGAGAGAGTGACAGAACCCGTTTCCGTGTTGATCCTCAGTGTTTGTGCACCCGTACCCAAGCGGGCTTGTAGAACATATCCGCTTTCGCTTAACAGCTGAGGAAGTTCGGATTTAACTGTACCCTTCGCCGACTTTGCGGCGATGTCGGCATTCGCCGGTCCCAGAAACTCTACGCGAACGTCGCCGGCGACTGACGTGATTGCCGATGACGAAGGAATGCCTCGCATTGATATTGGACCGCTGCCTGTAAGAATGTCGACATGCGCACTTTCCGGGATCTTGATAGCAACGTTGACAGCAGCAACGGGGTCTGCCAGCCGCCGAACAATACTGATGCCCAGGAGTTGGTTTCTGTTTGAGATTACAACTGGCGAGCGCACGAAAGGCTTGGTTCCTTCAATTGTTGCGGAAACAGAAACATATTTTTCCTTCCACACTTCAACTGCAACTGCGCCGTATTGATTCTCGATGCAGAGGTGGCCGCCCACCGGCAATTCGATTTGAAGACCTTCAAAGGTATTGGTCGTGGCAGTTTGCGCGAAGCACGAGAGAGCCAGGAGCGCGGGGAATAAAGCAGCGGCAAATACACATTTAAGCGATTGCAAGAACATAGTAAGAATTTAGGGTAAGCGAACCTTAAACCGCGGGAGAGTTGCCGGACGTTTTTCAAATCAAATGCTGCCGTGCGCACGCGTGTAGGCGGCGTGGAATCGCAGCGTACGGCTATCTTTCCATCATATCAAGCATCGAGCTCTCCTCTTTTTTAGAGGAGGCCGGAACCTTGGGGAGGGAGGCCTTTCCTCCGAGGTCCCCAAGCCGCAAGAGCAAGTTATTTGGGTTTGTGGCGTAGGGCATTGCTCCTTCTTGCGTCAACAATCCGTCGCGAACCATTTTCTCTATAACGCCGTCAAACGTTTGCATGCCGTCCTGATCGCCCTGCTCCATCGCATCGAGCAGAGACTTGCCTTCCAACTCACCCTTTTCGATGTATTCACGCGTACGCACAGTTGACTTGAGAATTTCAATGGCCGCAATTCGCCCTTTTCTATCTTCCCTGGGAATCAGGCGCTGCGAAATTATGTAGCGAAAGGACTGGGCTATCCTCGTTCGAATCACTCGCTCTTCGTTTTTGGGAAAAACCCCAAGTATTCGATCTACTGTTTTCGAAGCGTCGATCGTGTGCAGGGTTGACAACACCAGATGGCCCGTTTCAGCAGCTTCGAGTGCTACTTCTATAGTTTCCTTGTCGCGCATTTCACCAACCATAATCACTTTAGGCGCCTGACGGAGAGCTGCGCGCAGGGCAATCGCAAAATTCGGTGTATCCGAGTGAAGTTCGCGTTGGTGAATTGTTGAGTTCTTGTGAGTATGCAAAAACTCGATGGGATCTTCGATGGTAACGATGTGGTAAGAGTGCAGCTCGTTAATCTGATCGATAATGGCGGCAAGAGTCGAACTCTTCCCGCTACCGGTAGGGCCAGTCACGAGTACAATCCCGTTTTTTAGTTCAACAATCTGTTTCAGCTGCTGGGGTAGATGAAATTCGTCAAAGTTCGGCGGTTCGTTAGGAATTACGCGCATGACGATGGCATGAGTGCCTCGCTGCTTGAAAATATTCACGCGGAACCGTGCTTCTCCTGGCGCGCTAAACGAAAGATCCGCCGACCCAGTCTTTTCTATGCTTTCTGCCGCACTCTCATGGTTTGCGATGATTAGTTTGGCGATACTTGCCGTGTGGGCAGGAGTAAGCTTTTCAAGCCCGGGAACCCTAACGGGTTGAAGCTGCCCTGCCAGTTCGATCTGAGGAGGCCGTCCCGGCGAAAAGATCAAATCACTAACATTGCCGGAGCTTTTCAGCATTTGCCGCAACACCGCAAGGAAGTTTAGCGGCGGAGAAGCATTCGCAGGAGGATTTAGGGTGATTGGATTACTCATTTTCTATTTTGAAACTTTTTCCTGGCTAACAACGTCCAAATGGGGCAGTACTCACTTTAGCAAAAGATATTTACAACGAAACGAACCCAAACGCCTGTCGTGTACATCAAACGAGAAGTTACGCACTTTTTTGGGAACGCAGAAGCGACTTTTTCAAAACGAGGGCGCACGAAGACATGGCAACCTACAGAGATCCGATTAGATGCTTTGCCCCACTTGAAGTGCTCGAGCGCCTGCTGGAAATTCGCGCTGGCGCGGGTTTCGCTGCCGCCGTTTATCTCCTTTCACCTGATGACCTGGCAGACTATCTCGACGCGTTTGGCTTCGACGTCTACGCGTTTTCTAAAGCCGAAACGGAGTTTCACTTCGGAGATTATCGCGCGCCTTTGGCGCCGGGCGGCGATCACGCTCATTGCTCACTGACAGCCCATTAGTTACCAAAGAGCTTTTGCTGTCGTACGACGGAGACTTCACGGACGTTGTTGTCTCTGCTTCCGTTCCAGAGGCTTTCTAGAGTGCCTTGATCACAAAGAATGTGACGTCGTCACTCGCACCGCGTCCATCGGTCCATTCAATGACTACTTTCTGCACTGCTGTGATCAGATCACGCGCACCGAGATGGCGATTGGCTTTAACAGCTTTGGCCAGGCGATCGCGACCAAACTCCTCTCCCTGCGGATTTTGCGCCTCTGTCGCGCCGTCCGTATAAAGCACCAGCACTTCGCCGGGCTCAGTCGTCAGGTAATACTCATGATAGCGAGTGTCCCTAAACATTCCCAGCGGAAGACTGCCTCGATCGATGAATCTTGAGTTTCCGTCCTTATCAAGCAGCAACGGTGGATTGTGGCCGGCGTTCGTGTAAGAGAGAGTCTTGTTGGTGACGTCTAGGAAGCCGTAGAAAGCCGTTACAAACTGGTTTCGCTCAATGGACTCCCAAAGCAAATAATTTACTTTGGCCATCGAGATGTGCGGAGAATAACCAATGTGCGTCGCCGCGCGCAAACTCGCCCGCAGGAATGCCATTAGGAGAGCCGCGGGCACACCCTTGCCGGAAACGTCAGCGATCACCAGCCCGATTTGATCGTCATAAATCTTCACCCAATCGTAGTAATCTCCTGAGACTTCCTCGGTAGGGAAGTTGTAAGCGCTAATGTCATACCCTTCCAGCTGCGGATCCTTAGCGGGAAGCAGCTCCAACTGAACCTGGCGTGCCACTTCCAGTTGACCTTCGAGACGCTTCTTCTCAATAAGCTGCTCGTGAAGCATCACTTTCTCGATAATGATCGCAACTTGCGAGGCAAGTAGCATAAGAACCTCAAGGTCATCCTCAGAATAAGCATCGAGTTCGTCGCTCTCGATATCAAAAACGCCAATCACTTCAGTATTGGCGATGATTGGAGCAACCATCTCCGACCGCGTCTCGCTTCGTGCGTTAACGTAAACCGGATTTTCTCGCACGTCGGGGGAAGTAATTGGCTCGGCCGTAAGCGCCACCTGGCCAATGAGCCCCTCTCCCAACTTCAGGTGTAGATTCGTTAATTCGTCGATGTCGTAACCGCGAACGGCCTCCGCCTGGAACACGCATGGCTCCTCGCCTTCGGCTACCGCGCTCTCGTCCACACACTTCACCACGAAGATTCCCGCGGCATCGTATGGAATAAGCGAATCGAGCGTATCCATGACGAGATTAAGAACCTCTTGCAGATCGAGTGAACGACTTATTGTCTTAGTGATGTCGAGCAGCATGCGCAGCTTGTCTGTTGTCGTCAGACCAGGCAAAGGCAGCTCTTTTATCTGTTCGCTCATAATTCCGTCATAATCACCGCTTGAACAACGGTTCGAAAATATAAACCATGATTATAAGCGTTCGGGGCCAAAAGCATGAAACGGTAATTTATATTCCTGTCTGCGGTAGTGCAATCAGGCCTTTTCTGAATGCGCCAACTGGTAAGTTTTCCACAAACGCGTGACCTTCAACCGGTACTCGACGAGCTCGCGGCTAACCCGAAAATGTTTCGCAATCTGAAAAGAGTTCCGACCTTCAAGTACAAATCTGCGCAACGCGGAAAACGGAACAAGAGCAGCGGCGCCGGTAGCGTAGGCCTCTTCCTCGTCTGCTTTTCTATAGTCTCGGGAGGTAGTTCGGCCGCGCGCGCCTTCAGCAACTACTTTCAACCGGTTGGGTTGGTGGCCGAGAAAGACGTGAGAAATTTCTTCCATCAGCGTCGCGTTAGTTCGCATCCGACCATGATTCGGATTGAGTATGACGATTCTCCGGCCGTCAGTCAGCGGGCGAGAGCCGGCGCCGCCAGACCACTTCTCCGAGGCCGAGCCCAGAAGGTGTTCCCGCGTCTTCTTACTGAGGCCGCTGATCTCGTCAAAACCAATCACGAGTAAGTTGGCGAATTTCGCCAAACTAAATGGATTAAGTGGTGCGTTGGATCGCACACGCGCGAAATCGCGAATACCCAAAGCGTGGAGCTCGAATTTCCGCCATTTCTCACCTGGCGGTAACTCATAATTGATCATGCGTTGAATTATAGCCGGAGGATTAAGGGAGAGGCTTAGCGGCGCTTTCGCGCGGACCTTCCTTGTTCTGTTCGACTAAACTGGGAGTAGGCGACGCGAAACAGTTCCGACAAGGCCTCCGCCGTTTCGGGCGAGAGATTACGATCGGCGCGCAAATGGGCCTCGACTATTTCCGGTGTCGACTCGTGTGGATAATAAACAACCGCCTTTGCGTCATCCGGATCGTTCCGGCTACCAGTGAGAATTCTTTCCAGCGGAACGCCCAACCAGTTAGTTAGCCGCGCGATATTATCTGCGTCGGGTTTCCCTGTTCCGTTTTCTATCCGCGACAATGTTGATGCTGAAACACTGGTTTGATCCGCCACATCCCGCAGACTAAGCTTCAACTCCTCGCGGCGCCTTCGAATTGCGCGACCGAGCTCTTGGGTATTAATTAAGGATTTCATAGCTTTCGCCATAAGGTTCTCAGGAGATGTTGTCTTCTATTTGGGGTGGACAATATCACACTGTGGTTTTAGACGCAAGACTCTGTTTTATGACTGAAACACTACGCCGAGTGGCTACCTCAAGGAAAGGGCCCGCTGGTCAACTCAGTCGGCCCATATATAAATTTCAACGCTCTTTGCTCTTACGGTTGTACCTGATGTCTCGTGGCCAACATCGCGAGGTCACGAGCACGCGGCAATGCGTCAACAGCTTTAGCAACCTGTGGGTCATCGCTAGTGATAAAGACGCGGTCAGCCATCACTCGGCCATAAGCTGCAGTGACAAGATTGAACCGCAACTGAAGTTCGATAAATGGCCGGTTATGATGATCGACCAGCGGTGTTAGCGTCTTGAAGGTGGCATCGTTAGAGACGAACTCTTTGAAAGCTTTGAAAACAGGTTCAGCAATGGTGAAGTCGTTTGGTTGTAGTTGATGATTGAAGTCGATGCTTCCGGGAACTTTGTAGGCGCCAAGTCCCGCTATGCGGCCATTCACCAGCTCACGCGTAAAAGCAAACAGAGGACTTAGCAAACGTCGCTGGGCTGCGGTGATTGTCCTCGCGCTGACACTTTCATCCGGAGCGATGCCGCCACCGCCGTAGACTGTCCTTCCTGTGTCGGTCTTCTTCTCAGGCCCGACAGGTTTTGAATCGTCTTGTTTTTGATCGATGCGTTTTGAGCCGCCGTGCGTGTAGTAATCGTAAAAGCTGTTGTCGGAATAATCGCGTTGAATGAGACGGCCGGAAGGCGTGTAATACTTTGCTGAAGTCAAAGTCAGGCCGGCGCCATAATCGAGGGGAATGATGCTTTGGACAAGACCCTTACCAAAACTCGTCTGGCCAACAATTAAAGCGCGGTCGTGGTCTTGCATTGCGCCCGCAACTATCTCAGAGGCGGAAGCGGTGTTCTCGTTAATAAGAATGACGAGTGGAATCGGATCCGGCGAGCTATTCCTTGATACGTGTGTATTGTCATGGAGCCCGTTCCGGCCCTTCTGAGTAAGAATCAACTGGCCGTTCGGAAGGAAGACCGCGGCAACGTGAATGGCCTGATCCAAAAAGCCGCCGGGATTGTTTCGCAAGTCCAGAACCAGTGAATTCGAGCCCCTGGAGTGCAAAACCTCAAGCGCCTCCTGAAGCTCATCAGTAGTGGTGTAGTTGAACCCTCGAGTCATATCTATGTAACCGACCCCGGGTTTAACCATATATGCATCGGGAACTGAAGGCTGCGGCACGGCATCACGAGTTATCTCAACTGTCTGCACCCGTTTGTCGGCCGCCCTTTCCACGGTTATCTTGACAACTGAACCGCGCGGGCCGCGAATCTTGTCGCGCACTTCCAACGAAGCCTTGCCTGTCATCTTCGTGCCGTCAACAGCCAAAATCCGATCCCCAAAGCGCAGTCCCGCTCGTGAAGCCGGTGAGTTTTGAAACGTCGCCGTAATAAAAGTATCCGACTCCGGTCCGATTATGTAGTTTTGAATCGATGCGCCAATTCCGAAGTACTCAGAACGCTGGTCGGTTTTGAGTTCATCAAACTCGTCCCGGTCGTAATAGTTTGAGTGGGGATCGAGCGATCGCAGCATGCCGATGATCGATGACTTGAAGACGGAGTTGTAATCCAGTTTGCTGCCTTCGATGTAATTCTCATGGATCACTCTCAAAGCTTCATCGAAGTCTTTCTCAATGAGGGGAATCGTTGTTGAACTGCTGCGCGCATTGCGACGGTTTGTCCCCACTGATCGCGCCGAAGGCTTCCCGGTGGATGTGCTACCCACCGGACCGTGCGACTGGGGTTTTTGTGGAGTAGGAACAAAAGCTTGAATGTTGAGTGTGAGTAGGAAGAGCGTAACTAGTGCGAAGGAGAAGATCTTTTTCACAGCCAAAGCCTCTAAATCAATTCGGTAAGATGCTGGTCACTAAAACCACACGCAGGGGCGAAAAAGCGAATCGTCCGTGCGCGTGGCGGTTGCAATACTAACGAATGTCAGACTACTGAGTAAAGCCGCCATAAATATTTGTGTGTCAATCTCTAAGAGGCTCGTCCTCGAATCTTCGATTTTAGGCGTGTTCAGCGCCAACCGATGCGCGAGTTTCGTTCAGCGCGCGTTCCAGGTAATCGAACGTTTCGGCCCGTTCTTGTGCGTCGTATTTTTCGAGTTCGGCGAAAAGGCTGTTGACCTCCGACGAAGAGAGTGATCTGAGGACAAGGCGCGCCTTTCGCGACAGTGCGTTGGGATCGGGAGCCCTGGTTTCTTCCGAAACAATCTTATTCATCCTTCTCACCTCCTCTCCGAGACAATCGCCTTTGATTATAACATGCCTCAGTTTGTTCATTTCTCCTGGCGTTAGAAACTCGGGGAGGTTTTTCGAGAAACCGAATGCCATCCCCAATCCCAAACGTCGATCGAGATATCGCCATGTCTGGAAGCCCATACGACAAATAGCGACTGCCAAGGCAAACAACTCAAATACCAACGCCTAGCACCTCAACCTTAACTCGGCTACAATTGACTTCCACCTTGAAGTTAGAGCCTTCGAAATATAGGCTCCTATCAAGCAGGCACCCAGCACCTTCAAGAAAGTCACCAAATGAGCATGCCGATTTCGCCTGGCGCTCGTCTCGGCCGTTACGAAATCCGCTCGAAGATTGGCGCGGGTGGGATGGGTGAAGTGTATCGCGCGCGCGACGAGAAGCTGAATCGCGATGTGGCGATCAAAGTCTTACCTGCTGAACTCTCACAAAATGCAGATCGATTGCGGCGGTTTGAGCAGGAGGCGCAAGCTGCCGGCGCATTGAATCATCCGAACATACTTGCCGTCTACGACGTTGGCACTCATGACGACGCGCCTTACGTCGTCTCGGAGTTGCTCGAAGGCGAATCACTGAAGGAACGTCTGGACGATGGCCCAATAGCGCAACGCAAAGCGACCGATTACGCGCTGCAAGTAGCGCACGGGCTCGCGGCGGCGCATGAGAAGGGCATCGTCCATCGTGATCTGAAACCTGACAATCTTTTCATCACTAAAGATGACCGCGTCAAGATTCTCGACTTCGGTATAGCGAAGCTCATTGAGCCAGTCAGCGAAGGTATCGCGCAAACCGACATTGCCACGCGCAAAGTGCGTACGGATCCAGGCACCGTCATGGGTACAGTCGGGTACATGTCGCCCGAGCAGGTGCGCGGGCGTAATGTGGACCATCGTTCGGACATCTTCTCGTTCGGTGCGGTGCTTTACGAAATGCTCAGCGGCAAGCGCGCGTTTCACGGCGACTCCGCAGTAGAAACGCTCAACGCAATTCTGAAGGAAGAGCCACCGGAACTCACCAAGACAAATCCCAACATCGCACCAGCGCTGGAGCGGGTGATTTGGCACTGTCTGGAGAAGAGTCCCGAGCGACGTTTTCAATCGGCGAGCGATCTCGGCTTTGCGTTGGAAGCCCTATCAACGCCGTCAAGTTCGGGGCTGGAAACTGCGAAAGTCATGACTGCGGAGACCGATGGTCGCGCAGTTGCGGTGCGAACCTGGTTTTTCCGCAACGCAATGCTGGCCTGGCTCGCGGCGGCGCTCTTCCTGGCCTCGACGCTCGCGCTCGCCGCACTGTATTTCCGCCGCGCCGAGCCACGGGCCGAGACCATGCGCTTCACTCTCGCAGCGCCGGAGCACGCGACCTACGGCGACTCGCTCGCGCTCTCGCCCGACGGCCGTCAATTGGCCTTCGTCGTCACCGGTGGTAGCGGCGATACGACTCTCTGGGTGCGTGCGCTGGATGTGGTCAGCGCGCAGGAGTTGCCGGGCACCGAAGGTGGCGCCTTCCCCTTCTGGTCGCCGGACAGCCGCTTCATCGGTTTCTTTGCGCAGGGGAAGCTCAAGAAGATCGAAGCCACGGGCGGACCTGTGCAGACGCTGGCCGACGCCTCGGCCGACCCGCGCGGCGGCGCCTGGAGCCCGGACGGGACCATCCTCTTTGCCCCGAACATTTTGTTGCCGCTTTTCAAAGTCCCGGCGGCGGGCGGCGTGGCCTCGCCCGTGACGGAACTCGACAAGACGCGCGAGCAGACCTCTCACCGCTGGCCGTGGTTTCTACCGGACGGCCGCCACTTCATCTATTTCGCGGTGGGCAATCAGAAGGACGCCGAAGGGATCTACGTCGGGTCGCTCGATACGAAGGAGGTAAAGTTTCTCCTCAATAGCAAACTGCGTGCGGCGTATGCTTCGTCCGCGCCGGGCGCGAGCGGCGCGACGGGGTATCTGCTCTTCGTGCGGGACAGAACGCTGGTGGCGCAGTCGTTCGACCCCAGCAAGCTGCAACTGTCGGGCGAGCCTTTCACGATCGCGGAAGGCGTGTTGAACTATCCCACCGGGGTAGGACCCACGGCCTACGCGGCTTTTTCCGTATCCACTAACGGTCACCTGTCATACCTGTCGGGCAACGCGCCAGTGACTCAACTAGCTTGGTTAGATCGGACGGGTAAGCTGCTCGGGCCAATCGCCGCCCCCGGCATCTACCGCGAGCCTTGGCTGTCACCTGACGGAAAGAGGATCGTGGCCGGAAGCGGAGATACCGCGGAGCAAGATCTCTGGCTGTTAGACAGTGCGCGCGGCACGACGACGCGGTTCACCTTCGACCCGGCGTCTGACGTCTCCGCGGTCTGGTCGCCAGACGGGAGCCACATCGCCTTCGCCTCAAACCGCGGCGGCAAACACGAGCTCTACCAGAAAATATCAAGCGGAGCGGGCAGCGACGAACTGCTCCTGCACACGGAAGGCAACGCGTACCCCGACGACTGGTCGCTCGACGGTCGGTTCATTCTCTACGAGTTGGACGGCGGTCCGAAAACCAAGTACGACCTCTGGGTGCTGCCGCTCGCCGGGGAGCGCAAGCCGTTTCCGTTTCTTCAGACGGAGTTCACGGAAACGCACGCGCAGTTCTCCCCGGACGGCCGCTGGGTGGCTTACGCCTCGGACGAGTCAGGCCGCGCCGAGGTGTACGTGCAGAGCTTCCCGGCTTCGGGCGGCAAGTGGCAGGTCTCGACGAGCGGCGGCGATCAGCCACACTGGCGGCGCGACGGGAAGGAGCTTTTTTACCTCGCGCCGGACAAGCGGCTGATGGCAGGGCCGGTCGCGGCGGGTGCATCTTTCGAGGCCGGAGCCCCCGTAGCTCTGTTCCCCACGCGCGTCCCGCGGGCTGATCTGACCGGCGACAGGAATCATTTCGCCGTCACCCCCGACGGGCAGCGGTTCCTCGTCAACAACCTCTTGGAGGAAGGGAACACACAGCCGATCACGCTGGTTCTGAACTGGGCCAGTGCCTTGAAGCATTAACGATGACGCTCGCCGCAGGCACAAAACTCGGCCGCTACGAAATCCGCTCGCAAATTGGCGCGGGCGGAATGGGCGAGGTTTATCTGGCGGAAGATGCGCAACTCCGCCGTCGAGTAGCATTGAAGATATTGCCCGGTGACCTTGCGGCCAATCAGGATCGCATGCGCCGCTTTATTCAAGAGGCGCAGGCCGCGGCCGCGCTCAATCATCCGAACGTCGCGCACATCTATGAGATCGGCGAGCACGATGGCGTGCACTTCATCGCGATGGAGTTTGTCGACGGCCTCACGCTGCGCGAAAAGATTCATCGAGAGCGAACCGAACTCCGAAAGCTGCTGCGATATCTGCAACAGGTGGCTGAGGGCCTGGCTAAGGCACACGTCGCCGGAATCGTGCATCGCGATCTCAAGCCGGATAACATCATGATCACGCGCGATGGACACGCGAAGATTCTCGACTTCGGCTTGGCAAAACTAATCGAGCCGGCGGACCGTTTGAGCGCGGGTAATGAAACTGGCAGTGAACTTGCCACCGCGATCCTGCGACAACACTCAACGCCGGGAATGGTGCTTGGCACTGCCGGTTATATGTCGCCTGAGCAGGCGCAGGGGAAAACCAAAGAGGTCGATCATCGCTCAGACATTTTCTCTTTCGGCTGCATTCTCTTTGAAGCGGCCACCGGGCATAAGGCTTTTGAGGGCAAGGACATTCTGGATTCTCTTCACAAAATCGTGCATGCACCGACGCCACTGATTAAGGAAACAAACGCAAACGCGCCCAACGAACTGCAGCGTATTGTGCGCCGCTGCCTGGCAAAGGATCCCGAAGAGCGCTATCAAACGATCAAGGACGTAGCGATTGAGTTGAAAGAGGTGCGCCGCGAGCTGGAAGGAACGGGCATCGATACAACTGTGCCGCCGTCAACCGTTGGCAAGGCAAAGAGTCTATCAGGCGCCGAAGCTAGTGCAAGCCAAGCCTTCAGAGCCCCGACCAGCACGCCGCCGGCTTCGCTTTCGACACGCGCCTCAAGCGCCGAATACATTGTTGACGGAATCAAGCGCCACAAACGTAGTTTCGCCGCCGCAGCGCTGGCGGTTCTGCTGCTGGCGGCGGTTGGAGTCGGCTATTTCTTCTTCGCCCGCCGTTCTTCAAACGCGTCACAGATCGAATCCATCGCCGTGTTGCCGTTCGTCAATACAAGCGGCAACGCTGATGTCGAGTATCTGTCCGACGGCATGACCGAATCGCTCATCAACAGCCTCTCGCAACTGCCCAATTTTTCGGTCAAGGCGCGCAGCACAGTGTTTCATTACAAAGGCAAAGACGCCACGCCGCAACAGGTCGGCAATGAATTGTCTGTGCAAGCCGTCTTGACGGGTCGCGTCATCGAGCGCGGCGATCAATTGACGCTCAGTCTGGAATTGGTTGACGCTCGGACAGGCAATCAGATTTGGGGCGAGCAGTACAATCGAAAACTGACAGACCTCGTGGCGTTGCAGAGCGAGATTGCGAATGACGTTTCCAGTAAGTTGCGAGCGCGGTTGTCCGATGCGGACAAGCAGAAGTTGACGAAGAACTACACGCAGAACACTGAAGCGTATCAGGCTTACTTAAAGGGACTATATTACTGGAACAAGGGCCCTGCGCCGGGTTATGAAAAGAGCCGCGATTATTTTCAACAGGCGATTGATTTGGACCCTTCTTACGCGCTGGCTTATTCCGGCTTGGCACTTTACTACAGCTTCGCAGCGGCCAACGGCCACTTGCCGCCCGACGAGAATTGGCCGAAGGCGGAGGCGGCAGCCAACAAAGCGTTAGCGTTAGACGAGACGCTGGCCGAATCTTATAATCCGCTCGCCGCCATCAAACTGTATTACTACCGCGATTGGCCCGCCGCCGAGCGCTACTTTCGTCGCGGCATCGAGTTGGATCCGAACTTTGCGGAAATACACAATCACTACGCCCTATGTTTGTAT
>CAAGKR010271252.1_pt1 | contig 22143 bp, 22 predicted proteins | sample 2556971 | NCBI WGS metagenome assembly CAAGKR01 (sample SAMEA5207829, study PRJEB30636) | soil metagenome | biome: forest; feature: boreal; material: soil | place: USA | collected 2011-09 | depth 1 m | reverse complement strand
CTCGCGCTGTCCGTGTGGCTCGGTCTGCGCGAGCGGTCGCTCGCCACGATCGGGGTGTTGACGCTTCCGTTCATGTTCGCGCTGATCCCGGTGGCGTCGAACCTCGACAGCGACTTCATCGGAAACGGCCGCTACTTCTACTTCTTTACGCCGTTCCTCGCGCTCGCGGTTGCACGCCTCGCTCGGCCGGTCGCGCCGGCGTGCGTCCTCGCGGTGGCGTTGGCAGTGTCGAGCGTGTGGGGATTCGCCAAGATCTACGACTTTCGCGATGCGATCGGTGGGGGACCGCCGCTCGATCGCGTGATCGAAACGCTGGAACGCCAAGGCCACCACGAGGTGTTTTCGAGCTTCTGGGTCTCGTCCCGTCTCACCTTCCAGAGTGACGAGCGGATCATCGCGGTCGCCACCGACTTGGGGCCGAGCTACCAGGGCTTCGAAGACCGGGTCCGCAACGCGAAGCTGCCGGTCTACGTGACAACGCTCGAAGACGGTCCGTTCAACCCGCTAGCCGGTCTTCGCGACCGCGCGAAGCAGGCCGGGATCACGCTGCACGAAACGCGTGTCGGCGACTACCTCGTCGTGGTTCCGTCGAAGAAGATGCTTGCCCCGCCGGCGTTCGACTTGTCGACACGCCCGTAGCGTCGACTGCGAGCACGATCGGCATCGTCGAGGGCGCGTCTGAGCTCGGCGCCGAGCGTGGTCACGTAGGGGCGCCGCACCATGCTGTCGTGGTTTCCGGGTGCCTCGATCGTGGTGACGGGACCGCGTCCGAACGGGGACCAGCCGAGGTCGGGCTCGAACGGCGAATCTGCGACCCGCATCACCAGGATCGGACCCGCCAACGTCGACGACGGGTCGTACGCGCGGGTCATGCGGCGCGCGTAGCGGAAGAAAAGGTGGTATTGGTGCAAGCTCCGGCGCGGCACGATGCCAGTGGTCGCGAGCGCGATTCGTTCCCGAGCGTGGAGTGTCGCGGCGCGGGCGGCCCAGCGCACTCTGCTCGTCACGCCGTGTTGCCGCGAGGGTGCAGTTGCGGCCAGCCGCTCGTGCCGCGTCAGCATGACGCTCGGTGACGGCGTGTCGAGGACCGCAAGGAGCGCGACGCGCTCGCCGATCGCCTCGAGTGCGCATGCCATCTCGAATGCGACGAGCCCTCCGTACGAGTAGCCGGCGAGGAGATAGGGACCCGTCGGTTGGATGACGCGTATCTCTGCGAGATGGCGCCGCGCCGCGGCTTCGATGCTGCGGTCGGGTCGAGCGGTCTCTTCGAGGCCGCGCGCCTGCGCGCCGTAACAGGCCCGATCGTCGCCCAAGGCATCGGCGAGCGGTCGAAGCGACACCGCGGGGGAGCCTCCGCCGGCCACGCAGAACAACGGCGTCGAGCGGGTGTTGCCAGTGGCCTCGCGGAGTGGGACGATCGTTACCGCGGTTCGCCGGCGACGGACCAGTCGAGTCGCGAGTGCGGTGACCGTCGGCGACGTGAGCACTGCCGTGGCCGACAGCTCGACGCCGAAGCGCTCGTTGATGCCGGCGAGGAGCTCGAGCACGGCGAGGGAGTCGCCACCGAGCTCGAAGAAGTCGTCGTCGAGGCCGACGTCGTCGAGCCCCAGGACTTCACCGAACAGCTCGGCGAGCTCACGCTCGCGTCCCTCCGGCTCGCGATACGGACGGGCGGCCGGGGGTGGCGGGGGAGGGAGTGACGCGCGATCGATCTTGCCCCGCGGCGTGAACGGAAGGGCATCGACCAGCACGACGGCGGCCGGGATCATCGTCGACGGGAGGCGCGTGGCGAGGTCGCGACGGATCTGCCAGGCGCTCGGTGTCGCACCCGCGTCGGGGACGACGTAGGCCGCGAGCCGGGTGCCACCGTCGGGTGCCGGTATCGGGACCACGGCTGCCCGCTCGACACCGTCGATACCGGTGAGCGCGTGCTCGACCTCGCTCGGGCTCACCATCGCGCCTCGTACCTTCACGCGATCGTCGGCGCGTCCCAGGTGCTCGAGCACCCCGTCGGGACGCCGACGGACGATGTCACTCGACTGGAACCCGCGCCGACCGTCGGGCAGGTCGAAGAAGCACGCTGCCGTCAGCTGTGGATCGTGCCAGTAGCCAAGCGCTTGATGGTCGCTGACAACTTCGAGCGTGCCGGGCTCACCGTCCGGGACGTCGTCGCCATCGTCGCCGACGATGCGAACGTCGACCCACGGTTCGACACGGCCGATCGGGAGCGGTCCGTCGTCCGAATCGTCGCCTGCGGTGACCTCCCATACCGCGGGCGACGCACCTTCGGTTGCGCCGAGCCGGTTCTGGAACACGGTGTGGGGGCCGAACCGCGGGCGGGCGCGTCGGACGTCCTGCGAGTAGAGCGTTTCACCGCCGAGCGTGATCAGCTTCACGCTGTCCATGCGCGCGTCGGGCGCGACGTCGACCAACGCCCGCAGCACCGACGGTACGAGTTGCAGAACGGTGATCCTCTGGGCGGAGACCCACGCCGCGAAGTCGCGGAGGCCCTCGCTCCGCAGGTGGCCGGGACATGCGGTTCCACCTCCGAAGAAGGCACCGAGACCGCGCACGTACGCGCCGACGAACCCGAATGATCCGGTGAGCGCCACGCGGTCGTCGGGCCCGATGTCGTTCGCGTAGGTGACGACGAGGCTGTGGCGGACGAGCGTGTCGTGGTCGCGCACGACGCCTTTGGGCGTGCCGGTCGAACCCGACGTGAACAGCACGAGGGCGAGGCTTGCGGGATCGGCATCGGGCAGATCGTCGTCTGCCCGCGCCTCCTTGCGCACGACGTCGTCGAGCTCGACGATCGGTGTACCCGCGGCGATCGCTTCGGCGATGTTCGCCGTGGAGCGATGGGTGAGCACGAGCGACGCCTGACCTTCTCGAGCCACGAACGCGAGTCGCTCGACCGGGTCGTGCGCATCGAGCGGGATCGCGACTCGACCCGCGGTCATCACCCCCAGGACCGAGACGATCCCGTCGATTCCTCGGTCGACGACCACAGCAACCTGTGCGCACCCCGTCGGATCGTTCGCGTCGACTGCACGCGCGACCGCGCGCGTCGCTCGCAGCAGTTCGGTGTACGTCAGGCGGCGTTCGCCGTCGTCGACCGCGATGCGATCTGGTACCGCCGCCGCCACCTCGAGGAGCGCAGCCGGTATGGACCGGACGCGCGGCTCGGGGAGCACGGAGCTTCGGAGCCACGGTCTGCCCTCGACGTCCGGGAAGATCACCCCTGCTCGCGCGTCCGCGTCCGTTCGCACGGCGGTCACGGTACAGCGGTGGCCGGAGTAACTTCGCCGCAATGGAGACGATCCTGGTCGAGCGCAGCGAGGGACGTGACGAGGGAGTGGTGACCGTCACTCTCAACCGTCCCGAGAAACGCAATGCGATCAACGCGCGGATGTCGCTCGAGCTACTCGAGGTGTTTCGGGAGATCGCGGCACGACCCGACGACCGTGTGCTGGTGCTCACAGGCGTTGGCGGAGCGTTCTGCTCCGGGGCCGACCTGACCGCCGCCGACGGTCAGGATGTTCACGGGCTCGTGGCGATGCGCAGCATCGGCTCGGTGGCGCTCGCGCTCCACGGAATTCCCAAGCCGACCATCGCAAAGGTGCGAGGTGTCGCGGCGGGAGCAGGGTGCAACATGGCCCTGGCGTGCGATCTCGTGGTCGCATCCGAAGACGCGCGCTTCACGCAGATCTTCGCCAAGCGGGGCCTGGTCGTCGACTTTGGCGGTTCCTGGCTCCTGCCGCGACTGATCGGCATGCAACGCGCGAAGGAGCTCGCGTTCTTCGGTGACTTCGTATCGGCGGCCGACGCGCACGACCTCGGGTTGGTGAACCGGGTGCTTCCCGAGACCGACATCGACGCGTTTGTCGACGAGTGGGCCGAGCGACTCTCAGCGGGGCCTCCGCTCGCACTCTCGATGACGAAGACCCTGCTCAGTCACAGTTTTGAGACTTCGATCGAACAAGCGGTCGAGGACGAAGCGAGGTGCCAGGCGGTCTGCTTCGGCACCGAGGACACGCGCGAAGCGATGATCGCGTTCGTGGAGAAGCGTCCGCCCGTTTTCCACGGCCGCTGATCAGCGGGCGGTCCAGCCGCCGTCGACGACGAGCACTTGGCCGGTGCAGTAGGTGGAAGCGTCGCTCGCGAGGAACAGCAGCGCGCCGTCGAGTTCGTGCTCGGCGCCGAACCGTCCCATGGGGCAGTTGCGCGTGATGTACCGGCTCGAGCTCTTGTCGGCGATCACGGGGTCGGTGATCTCCGACGGGAAGTAGCCCGGTGCGAGCGCATTGACCCGCACACCCCTGCGCGCCCACTGGCACGCGAGCTCCCGGGTGAGATTGATGACGGCGCCTTTCGACGCGCAATATGCGCTGGAGGGAAACGGCGTCGACGCGACGAGGCCGTTGATTGACGCGACGTTGACGATCGAACCGCCACCCCGCTCGATCATCTCCCGAGCTGCCGTTCGCGCGAGATCGAACAGTCCGACGAGGTTGACCTCGAGCACGTACCGGAAGTCGTCCAGGGATTCGTCGAGCGCGGGCGCGGTGACGCCGAGGCCGGCGTTGTTGACCAGGATGTCGATATTCCCGAAATGCTCGAGCGCCGCGGCCACGATGTTCTAGACCTGTTCGCCGTCGGCCATCTCGGCCGTGACCGGAAGAACGTCCGGGCACTCGTCGACGAGCGCCTCGAGCTGCGCGGTCCGGCGGCCCGCGGCGACGACGTGCGCGCCTTGCTCGTGGAGGACGTGGGCGAAGCGACGACCGAGGCCGCTGGACGCGCCTGTCACGATCGCGACACGGCCTTCGACCGAAAACAGATTGTCCATAGGCTCTGTCTATCGTGGCGGCCGCTTCCATCGAACAGACAGGACTGCCGTGACCGTCGACCAGACCGCGTATCCCGATCCGCTCGCGGAGGATCACCTCTACGGGCATCTCGCCATGGCCTCGACGCGCATCTCGGATGTGCTCGCCGAGGGCAGCATGCCGATCGGTGACGACATCCGGACGCCGGGAGGTATCCGCGCCGCGTTGCCCGCGCTCCTCATCGAACTGGTCACCGGCGAGTTCGCGATCTCGCTCGGCCTGATCGTGCTGAGCGACATGACGCTGCACCTCCGCGATCGCGGCATCGGTCTCGACGCGGTGCGTGCAGAGGTGCGGCTCGTGCGCACAGGCCGCTCGCGCGTCATTGCCGTGGGCCGACTCGTTGACCTCTCGGACCCGTCACGGCTCGTCGGGTTCGGGACGGTGAGCATCGCCGTGCTCGGGCCGCTGGACGTTCCGTTGTCGGGCCCGCCGCCAGTGAACGGGCGTCCGGACAACCCACCGCCGATACTGCACGCGATGGGGATGTACATCCGCGACGAGGACTCGGCGTGCGTGCTCGCGGCGCTGCACACCGGCGTGGTCGGCCCCCAAAATCGCCTGCACGGCGGTGCGCAGCAGTTGATGGCCGAGGCCGCGTCGCTGGCCGGAGCCGCGAAAGCCGCGGGAACCGACACCGTGGTCACCGGCGACCTTTCGATTCGGTTCATCTATCCCGCGCTGAACGGGCCCTTCGTCGCGACACCCACCGTGCTGTCGCAGGGCGACGACGACGTGCTGTGCCGTGTCGATCTCGTCGACACCGGCAACGACGATCGCCTGGTCTCGATCTCCACGATCCGTACACGGATCATCGATTGATCAACCGCTCGAGGTCGGTCCGCGTGCGCGAACCCTCGCCACCGTTCGAGCACGTTTCCTGGCGCGAGGAAGTGGAGCACGACGCGGCGGACGATGTGACGTTGCTCGCGGAGACCGTCATGGGGCGGGAGGCTGAGCCATCCCTCGGGCGGGGCCTCCCCGGCTACCTCGCGAAGATCGCGCGGTACCCGTTCTGGGCGATCTCGGTGCGCGCGCTAGTTGGGGCAGCCCTGCTCCCGGTTCCGCTGTTCCTGTACGCCGGGACTCGCTACCACTACTTCGTGGACGCCCAGGCTCAGTACCACGTCGATCAAAACGCGCTCCTCGCTGGTGTGACACTCGCTCTCGGGGGCGCGCTCGTAGGAATGGTGGTGGGCGCGTTGTGGGGGGTGCTCGTCGTCCGATACGCGCGCCGGCAGGTCCGCGCGGCCCGTCGATCCGTGACGGAGGGTTGGACTTCGCAGTAGCTTGCGCCCATTCGGCGAGTAGGTCGGCGACGGTTCCTTGGGGGTGGCGGGTGAGCAGCGACATCGACGTCTCGGTGTTGCGGACGGCCGCCGAGCAGGAGATCACCGACGGACTCGCCGCGTGCCAGGTGGCGGTGGCACGGGACGGGGAAGTCATCGCCTTCGAGTCGTTCGGTACCGCGGACGACGAGACGCGCTTCGGTGTCGCGTCGGCGACGAAGCCGATCGTCGCGTCGGCCACGTGGCACCTGATCGGCGAGGGTCTGCTCGACATCGACCGACGCGTCGTCGACTACGTGCCGGAGTTCGGAACGCACGGCAAAGACGTGGTGACCGTCGAGCAGGTGTACATGATGACGTGCGGGTTCCCGACCGCACCGATGGAAGCACTCGAGGGTGCGGACCCGGCTCGTCGCCTTGCCCGCTTCGCGGAGTGGGAGCTCGAGTACGAGCCCGGTACGAAGTACGTGTACCACGGAGGCGCCGCGCATTGGGTCCTCGCCGAGCTGATCCAACGGCTCGGCGGCATGGACTTCCGCGACTACGTCGAGGAGCGAGTGACGCGACCGCTCGGCTTGCCGCGACTGCTCGGGATCCCGCGCGATCAGCAGACGAACATCGCCCAGTTCTCGTTACCGAGTCAGCCCGACGCCCGTCCGGGCCTCGACCGCGCCGCGATGATCGAAGCGGGAGTACCCGGCGGTGGTGGCGTGATGACCGCGGCGACGCTCGCGCGCTTCTACCAGGGCGTGCTGCACAACCCGAACGGGCTCTGGAAGCCCGATGTGCTCGCCGACGCGACCAGCAACATCCGCTGCACGCTGCCCGACCCGCTGATGGGACTTCCCGCGAACCGCACGATCGGTGTGGTGATCGGCAACGGGTTCGGCGCGACGTGGGGAAAGTCCCCGACCGCCTACGGATGGCCGGGTGCCGGGGGCCAGGTCGGGTTCGCAGAGCCGGCGACCGGTATCTCGTTCTCGTTCTTGCAGAGTGGCGACTCCGACCAGATGAACGTGTTCCTGCGCGCGATCAAGATGTCCGAGCTCGCGCTCGAACTGGGCCGCTGACGCCGGGTCGAGGTAGAACCTGTAGCCGTGCATCCCGACGTAGCGATCGCAGGGCTCGGTATCACCGAGATGGGCAAGGTCTACGGCCGCAGCGCGCCCGATTTCGCCGCCGACGCGGTGCGCTTGGCGGTCACCGACGCGGGGCTCACCCTCGACGACGTCGACGGCCTCCTCATCAACCCGGGCCTGAGCGGCGGCCTCGACATCGGGATCGCGGCGCGACTCGGCTTGTACAACCTTCCACTGTTGAGCGTGGTCAACGCGTACGGCTCGACCGCGAGTGTGATGGTGATGATGGCCTCGCTCGCGATCGCCGCCGGACAGGCAACGACGGTCGCGTGTGTCTTCGCCGACGCGACGTTGAGCCCACGCAGCCGCACCGGTGCGGCGTACGGCAGTAGTGGCGGTGGCGGCCGTCAGCTGAAGGGCATCCGCGCGCTCGGCGCGGCCGCGGGTCTGGGGGGCGCGCCCAGCACGTACGCCCTCGCGGCGCGCCGGCACATGCACGAATACGGCACGAACGAGGATCATTTCGCCGCGGTAGCGGTGTCGCAGCGCGACTGGGCTGCCGACAACCCACATGCGCAGATGCGTGACCCGATCACCGTCGAGGATCATCACAATTCGCGGTGGATCGCGGAGCCGTTCCGGCTTCTCGACTGCTGCCTCGTCTCCAACGGCGGCGTCGCGGTGGTGGTCACCTCGGCCGAGCGCGCCCGCGACCTGCAGCAACCGCCGGCGTACATCTGGGGCTGGGGTCAGGGTCACCCGGGCTACGTGATGGAACGCGGGTGCGAGTGGGGTCTCAGCACGGGAGCGGTGCAGTCAGGAAAGGCCGCGTTCGCGATGGCGGGGATCGGACCCGACGACATCGACGTTGCCCAGATCTACGACTGCTTCACCTTCACGGTGATCGTCACGCTCGAGGACTACGGCTTTTGCGCGAAGGGAGAAGGTGGCCCGTTCGCCGCGTCCGGCGCCCTCGGTCGTGGGGGCTCGCTGCCGACGAACACCGGTGGCGGCGAGCTGTCCGCGTACTACATGTGGGGTATGACGCCCGTGTCCGAAGGCGTGATCCAAACGCGCGGGCAGGGCGGCGGTCGCCAGGTCGACGACCACGACCTCGTCCTCGTGAGCGGGAACGGAGGCACGCTCGACCACCACGGCTCGCTGATCCTCGGCAGCCATCCGACGGGTGCCTGAGCCAAAGGAGTCTGAGATGGTGGACATGATCCGCGACGACGACTCGGTCGAGTTCTTCGACGGCACCGCACGTGGTGAGCTCGTGATCAAGCAATGCGACGCGTGCGGGCACTTCCTACGCCCCGACGCGATGGCCTGCTCCAAGTGCCACGGTTCCGAGCTGTCGTGGACGGGCTCCTCGGGACGCGGGTCGCTCGTGAGCTGGATCGTCGTGCACGGCGGGACGTCCTCGGTGGTCGGCCTGGTTGAGCTCGACGAGGGACCGTGGTTGCACGCGCGTCTCGTCGACGTCGATACCACGTCGCTGTCGGTCGGTGACGCGTTCGCGGTCGACTTCGAGCCCGCGGGGGAAGAGAAGATCCCGGTCTTCCGGCCTGCGTAATTCGCGCGTCACACCAGGTAGCGGCCGTACCAGTCGAGCACGGCCTGATACGCCTGGGTGGCGGCGAGGTACTCCCGCATTGCCATTCGGGCAACGCTGCCGTTGCGCTCGCAGCGGTTGACAGCGCCTGGCCGGGGGGTGGACCCTGGGGTGCGCAAGCTTCGCGATCCGGAGGACTGTGATGCCCAAGTATCTGTGGCAGGTGTCGTACACGATCGAAGGAGCGAAGGGACTGCTCAAAGAGGGCGGAACGAGTAGACGCGAGACTGTCTCGCATCTCGTCGAACACCTCGGGGGCACGATCGAGGCCTTCTACTACCAGTTCGGCACCGATGACGTCCTCGTGATCGCGGATATGCCGAACGAAGCGACCGCGGCCGCGGTCAGCTTGAACGTCGGCGCGTCGGGTGCGGCGCACATCAACACCACCGTCCTGCTCGCACCCGAGGTCATCGACGAGGCCGCGCATACGTCGGTCGGTTACCGCCCACCCGGAACGTAAGCAACCAAACGCCCCTTTGCCGCGTTAGCCGAGGCGGAGCGCTTCGCCGGCGGTTCGCACCGCGTCGATGTGTTGCTCGGGTGAACGGCCCTGGTTCATCGTCAAGACGGTGAGGTGCGTGAGGTCGCGTTCGCGGGCGGCGTCGACCTGGCGGCGGAAGCCGTCGACGTCGTCACCGTTGTCGCCCCTCAGCAACACCGCGGCGCCCTGGATGCCGATCGCGTCGGGGTCGCGCCCCGCACGCTCGGCCGCGGCGCGGATCGCGGCGACGCGCTCATCGAGATCGACGCTCAGCCCGGCGTTGGCGATCCACCCATCGGCCAGGCGCCCGATGCGGTCGAGCACGACTGGGGTCGCGCCGCCACCCATCCAGATCGGAATGGGTTGTTGCACGGGACGAGGAAGGATTCCGGCGGCATCGATCTCGTGGTAGCGACCCTTGAACGTGACGACGTCATGCGTCCACAGCAGGCGCATCACCTCGACCTGTTCTTCGTAGCGACGTGCTCGGTTGCGGAAGTTCATGCCGAGGGCCTGGTACTCGACTTCGTTCCAACCGATGCCCACGCCGAGGCGAAACTTGCCGCGCGTCAACACGTCGATCTCGGCGGCCTGCTTGGCGACGAGCACGGCCTGGCGCTGCGGGAGGATGAGCACGCCGGTGACGAGCTCGAGGTTCGTGTGCGCGGCGAGGAACCCGAACAACACGAAGACCTCGTGGAACGGCGTCTCGGAGTTGTACGGACCGCGCCAATCGGGGCGCGACGAAAGGTCGGCACCGAGCACATGGTCGTACGGCATCAAGAAGGAGAAGCCGCTCTCCTCGGCCGCGCGCCCGAACCGCACGATGAGGTCGGGGTCGGAGCCGATCTCGGTCTGGGGGAAGGTGACGCCAATCTGCATGTGCACCAGTATGGAAGCGAATGGGGGCGTACGAGACGATCACGGTTGAGCCGCTCACCGCGGTGATCGGCGCTCACGTCGACGGCGTCGACCTCACGCAGCCGGTCAGCGAGCAGCAAGCCTCCGAGATCCGCTTTGCGCTCCTGCGTCATCTGGTCGTGTTCTTCCGTGACCAGGACCTCTCCGAGGAACAGCAGCTCGCGTTCGCGTCCAACTTCGGTCCGCCCGTCTCCGCGAGCATCGCCGCGCGCGATGGCAACGAAGAACTGTTCGTCGTGCTGGAGGACACTGCGGAGAGCCCACCGAAGGCCGATCGCTGGCACACCGACGTCCCGTTCGTCGAGCAGCCGCCGAACATCGCGGTGCTCTGTATGCGGTCGACGCCGCCCGTCGGTGGCGACACGCTGTGGGCCAGCCTCTACGCGGTCTGGGACGGGCTCTCGTCGGTGATGCAGGAGGCGATCAGCGGGCTCGAGCTCGACGTCGGTCTCGGCACCACCGCGGAGACGATCCGTGAGCTCTACGGCGCCGAGTACTACCACCGCGTCATCGACCAGTTCGAGGGTGTCCGGCACCCGCTCGTGCGGATCCATCCCGAGACGGGCCGGGCGGCCGTCTACCTGTCGGGTTCGTTCATGCGTGACATCGTCGGAATGACGAAGGCGGAGAGCGACGCGCTGCTCGGCTTCCTCGCGTCAAGCCTGGACGACCCGAACCTCCAATGCCGCTGGCGCTGGAAGCAACACGATGTCGTGATGTGGGACGAGCGCTGCACCAACCACCGGGCCATGTCGGACCACTATCCGAACTACCGCATGATCCGGCGCGTTCTCGTCGGCAACGGGAAGCCGATCCCGGTCTCAGCTGCGTAGTCCGCCGAGCAGCGTGGCCACGAGTTCGTCGGAGAGCGCGTCGAGACCGGGTTTGCGCGCGAGATTCGGTCGCGAGCCGTACCGCTGGCGGTCGAGGACGCCGTGGATCGAGCTCGTGATGACCCGGAGCGCGGCTTCGGTGTCGACGGTGGCGCGGAGCGTTCCGTCGTCGACACCGGTGGTGATCACTTGCTGCCAGAGATCGAGGGTCTGCGTGCTTTGCGCGAGCAGGCCCGTGAGGTCCTGGCTCCGAGCGAAGTGCGGCCAGTCGTAGTGCAGCATCCGGATCTCGGGCCCGTGTGCCGCGCACAGTCGCATGACGCGCCGGATCATTTCCTCGAGTTGCTCGGCGCCGGTGCCGCCTTCGGCGATCGCCGAACGCTGTTCCGCGAGGAGTTGCTCGTAGAACGGCCCGATGATCAGGTCGACGATCTGTGCCTTCGACCGGAAGTGCGAGTAGAGGCTTCCCGGCAGCATCCCGCACGCGTCGGCGATGTGGCGCGTCGACGTCTCGGCGTATCCCTTCTCCGCGATCAGACCCTTGGCAATGGCGACGATCTCTTCGCGGCGCGCGCTCACGTTTTTCCGCTCTCGGCGCTGCGCGCCGGGCCGCTCAGGCCCCGCCTCGTTGCGAGCCGGGATACCCGGCTCGCGGGCACTCGGCTCACGGGCCGGCCGCCAGGGCGAGCGGATCGAGGATGCGGCTGAGCCGTACCGGGCCGTCCGCGGCAACCTGCACGGTCTCACTCCCGAGATAGCCGCCCACACCGCGTTCCCACACGTACCCCTGGACCACGAGCACCATGTCGGCGTGGAGCGGGTCACCGTCGGTGTGATCGGGGCCGAGCGAGCCGCCGACGAGCGGAGGCTCGACGCCGATGCCCACACCGTGAGCCAGCAGCACGGGCGGCAAGGGCTCGCCGGTGGTGATCCACGCCTCGCGGATCTGCGCGGGTGCGACGCCGGGACGGCACGCGTCGATCATCGCGTCGACCGCGTTGCGCCAACGGTTGTACAGCGAGACGTGGGCGGCGGACGCGGTCGACGGCGCGCCTGCGCACAGCCACGTACGACTCGCCGCACCTTCGTACCCGGCGTAGAGCACACCGCCCGCGCAGGCCACGAGGTCGCCCGAACCCAACGGCCGGGCCTGGACGTTGCGGCGCAATGGCGGCAACGTCGCCGCGCCGTCCTCGTTGCGCGGCGTCGCGCAGAAGACACCTTCGAACGCGGGAAGCGTGGTGCCGTAGCGCGCCATCGCTTCCTCGAAGCGCGCCTTCAGCTCGACCTCGGTGACGCCGGGCACGAGCGCGCTCGTCGCCTCCGTCATCGCACCCTCCGCGATCGCGAGCGCTACCCGGATGCAATCGATCTCGGCCGGAAGCTTGGACGTGCGCACGCCGCGCATGAGTTGTTCGCCGTCGACGATCTCCCCGTTGGGTGCCAGCGTGTGGAAGAGCTGCGCCATGCCCGGCGACATGCCGTCGACGCCGATGCTGGTCGCGCGTGAGAGGCCGTCGATGCGCGCCAGCGCTTCCACCGTGAGCCGCGGGTTCCACATCAGCCCGGAGAGATTGTCGGTGGGGATCTCGCGGGGGATGCCGTCGTCCCAGGTCGTGCCGAGCAGGTGAGTCTGTTCCGTCTCGCGTACGACGAGACACATCGGGCCGAACGGCGTGAGGACGGCGCGCCAGAGCGAACGGTGGCCGGCGACATACTTGCCGTTCCCGCGCCGCCCGAGCACGAGGACGTCGATCCCTTGACGTTCCATCTCGCTCAGAACGCGCGCGCGGCGCTGGAGCCGCAGCTGGTGGAAGTCGATGCCCGCGCCGTCCTCGGTGGCCATCAGCCCGAGCGGCTTCATCGCGTCACTCGAACGGCTCGTTCGGGTACTGGCTGACCTGCTCGTAACCGTTGTCGGTGACGAACACGAGCTCCTCGCAGCGGTAGCCCGCGTGGCCGTCTTCCCACGTGACCGGCTCGAGCACGATCGTCATGCCGGGCTCGAGCACGAACTGCTCGTCGTACTCCGGCCCCGCGTCGGAGCCGATGCGCTGCGGCTCGCCTCCTTCGAGGCCGAGCGTGTGCGCGAGGAAGTAGTGGTCGAGCCACGGCTTCGTGCCGCCGTTGGCGTCGATCGCGATCTTCGTGAGCTCCGTGCCGGTGGCGCCGGGGCGGATCGCCGCGGTGACCGGCTCGATGATGTCCTTCCAGCGCGCGAAGAGACCCCGGAGCTTGCGGCTCGGTGGCCCGACAACCCAGGTGCGCCCGACGTCGGACGCGTATCCCTCATAGCCGGAAACCGTGTCGGTCCAGACGACGTCACCCTGGGTGAGGAGGTGGTCGGCGGTGACGAGTGCGAAGGGCACGTCGCCGTTGGTGCTCCACGGGCCGTCGGCGATGCGCTCGGGCATCGTCTGCCAGACCGGGTCGAGAAAGTTGCAGGTACCGCCCAGCTCGAAAAACCTGCGGAAGTAGACCGCGGTGAGGTCGGTGAGGCGGATCCCGGGACGCAGGGCCTGCTCGGCGGAGTAGGTAGCCGCTTCGTTGATCTGCCAGGAGCGGCGCATGCATTCGAGCTCGTCGGCGGTCTTGTGTAACCGGCACGCGGTGAGGAGGTGAGTGGCGTTCGCGAGCTCGAGTGGCGCGAGCAGCTTGGGGAGACCGAACCACATGGGCGCGGTGTAGTCGTCGAGCGCGAGCCGCCGCGAGTCCGCGCCGCCAAGCGTGTCGACCAAGGTGCGTGCGAGGCCCTTGATTCCGTCATCGGTGTCGTGCCACATCGGCCCGTGGAGGTGGTCGCGCGGCAGCTCAGGGGGTGCGCCCTCCGGGTAGGGCGTGAACACGTGCGGGTAGTCGTCGCCGCGGACGATCAAGGTGGTGGTGCGCTCGAATGCGGCGCGGCCGTTGTCGGCAGCGAGCATCCACGCGCCGGCCGCGTAGAGCACGCTGCCGCTCGTGAGCAGGTAGAGGGCGTCGAGCCCCTCCCGCTCCATCTCCGCCTGGATCTTGGCGAAACGCTCCGCGCGCATACGGGCGAGGTCGAGCTCGTGGACCATCGGCGGCGATGCTACGGAACCGTTGTCGGCGCAAGCAAGCGACTGCTAGCTTCCCGCGCCAGTGGGCCGCTTCGACGACCGAATTGCACTGGTGACGGGAGCCGGTGGTGGCATCGGACGCGCGACAGTCGAGCGGTTGACGAGTGAAGGTGCGCGCGTCGCGTGCGTCGACATCGACGAGGACGCGGCGCGGGCGTCCGGTGGGGCGCTGGCGATGCGGTGCGACGTTGCCGACCCTGAGTCGTGCGCGCAGGCGGTGGCCGCGACCGTCGATCAGCTCGGTGGGCTCCACGTCCTCGCGAACATCGCAGGAGTGGGATCGTTCGCGTCGACCCGCGACCTCGCGCTCGACGAATGGAACCGCACGCTCGCGATCAATCTCACGGGTACCTTCTTGATGAGCCAGGCCGCGCTCGATCCGCTGCTCGAGACGGGCGGCGCGATCGTGAACATGGCGTCGGTCTCCGGACTGCGCGCGCTGCCGTACAACGCGGCGTACACCGCGTCGAAGGGCGGCGTCGTCATGCTCACCAAGGCGATGGCGGTCGAGTTCGGTCGGGCCGGACTCCGGGTGAACTGTGTGTGCCCGAGCTCAGTCGACACCGACTTCCTCCGAGGCTTCGAGTTCCCTGCCGACGCCGACCCGTCGCTGTTCGCGCTGCGCGCTTCGGTCATCCAGCGGGCAGCAACTCCAGCCGAGATCGCGGGCGTCGTGGCATTCCTGGCGTCGGACGAAGCGGCGATGGTCACGGGCGCCGCGTTCGCCGTCGATGGAGGTGCAACTGCATGACCGGCTACGTGCCTGAACCGGAGACCGGCTCCGGACCAGAGATCCGCGCAAGCCTGACGCATCCGGTGGTCGACATCGACGGCCACATGATCGAGTACTTCCCCGCACTCTCCGGCTTCTTGCGGGATGAGGGGATCGACCTGTCGAGCCCGTCGATGCGGCGCCTCGTGCCGGGTGCGTTCGGCCCGACGGTCGACTGGCACTCGATCTCCCGAGAGGAGCGGGCCCGTCGGCGCGTGCCGCGTCCGCCGTGGTGGGGCTCGCCGGCCCGCAACACGCGCGATCTCGCGACCGCCATGTTCCCGTCGCTCCTCCACGAGCGGCTTCCCGAGCTCGGTATCGACTTCTCCGTCGTGTATCCGAGCATCGGGCTCATCTACCTGCATCTGGAGGACGAGCGTGAGCGACGCGCCGCGTGCCGCGCGCTGAACCGCTACAACGCCGAAGCGTTCGCCGATCTGGGCGACCGGTTGGCGCCGGTGGCTGCCATCCCGATGGTCACGCCCGCGGAGGCGATCGACGAACTCGAGCACGCGGTCGGCGAGCTCGGGTTCAAGGCCGTCGTGATGAATGGCTTCGTGCAACGCCCCGCAGATGCGTTCGCCGACACCCACCCCGATCTCGCGCGGTGGGGCATGTGGGTCGACACGTATGGCGTCGACAGCGCGTACCACTACGACCCGGTTTGGCAGAAGTGCCGTGAGCTCGGCGTTCCCCCGTCGTTCCACTCGGGTTCGATGGGCTGGGGCAGCCGCATGTCGCACTCCAACTACATGCACAACCACATCGGTCAGCTCCACGAGGGAAACCACGCGGTGTGCAAGTCACTGTTCCTCGGTGGCGTCACCCGCCGCTTCCCCGACGTGTCGTTCGCGTTCATGGAGGGCGGTGTGGCCTGGGCCGCGATGCTCTTCGTCGACCTGCTGGGCCACTGGGAGAAGCGCAACGTCGACGCGCTCGGCGCGCTCGATCCCAGTGCCATCGACGTCGCGCTCCTCGGAGAGCTGCGCAAGCAGTACGGCGGCAAGGTCCTCGAGCTCGCCGAGGCGGCCTCGACCGGCACGCCGTCCAACATGGCGACGCGTGCGCCGGAGGACCCGTCGACGCTCGACGAGTGGGCCGCATGCAACATCACGCGGGCCGAAGACATCCGCGACCTGTTCGTGCCCCGCTTCTTCTTCGGTTGCGAGGCCGACGACCCGATGACGTCGACGGCCTTCAATACAAAGGTGAACCCGTTCGGCGCGCGGCTCAACGCGATGTTCGGCTCGGATATCGGGCACTGGGACGTGCCCGACATGGGCGAGGTGCTGGAAGAGGCCTGGGAGATGGTGGAGCACGAGCTCATCACCGAAGCCGACTTCCGCGACTTCGTGTTCACCAATCCGTTGCGCCTCTACACCAGCGGCAACCCCAACTTCTTCGACGGCACCACGGTCGAGCCATTCATTGTGCATTGACGACCGCAGAGCGGATGTCACGGCACAGTGAAATCCGGAATCAGCTTTCGCGCGCCAGCTCTGCCTCGAGTTCGTCGAGGATCGCGCCGGAACGGTCGTAGCGGATGTTGTTGTTGTGTGCCCGCGGGCCCGGCCAGTCGGGGAGCAGGCCTCGTTCGTGGCAGAAGTACTGCGCCTCGATGTTCAGACCGTTGAACGCGTCGGCTTCGTCGCTGGTGCACAGCCACGCGACGACCGCTCCGATGACCTCGGGCGGTGCGCCGGCGTTCTCGATCCCGAACTTCGCCATGTCCTGCGCGATGCGCTCGGTCGCGATCAGGCCCGGCTGCACGTTGAAGCACCGGATCCCCTGGTCGGCGAGCTCGACCGCGAGGAATCCCGCGATCCGCTGGAACGCACCCTTCGAGATCCCGTAACCCATCCCCCAGCCGCCGTCACCCGCGGGCTTCGTGGGGTCGGCGTATCCCGACGCCGACGTGATATTCACGATCGTGCCGCCGCCGTGCTCGATCATCGAGGGGAGGAGCAGCTTGTTCAAGACCAGCGCGGCGAGCACGTTGCCGTCGAGCTGCTTTTCGAGCAGCTCGATCGGCGTGTCGAGGAACCGGTCCATGTGGCCCGGGCCGATGTAGCGCGCGTTGTGCACGACGACGTCGACATGGCCCCAGGTGTCGAGGACCTTGACCGCCGCGGCACCGAGCGACGCGCGGTCGAGCAAGTCGCCTTGCACGATCAGGGCAGCGCGACCCGCATCGCGCACGAGTGCGGCGGTCGACGAGAGGCTCCCCGGCAGGGGGGACATGTCGGAGGCCTTGACCGTGGACGAGTGCTCACGAGCCTCGCCCTCTTCCAAGGTCCGAGCCATGATCGCGACGTCGAAGCCCGCCTTCGCGAGCTCCACCGCCGTGGCCTTGCCGATCCCACGGCTCGCGCCGGTGACGAATGCGACTCGCTCGCTCATGCTGATGCTCCCGGAACGGTGACGGTGTCGGTGTCGCGGCCGGACCGTAGCAACGTGCCCGCGAGATCGCCGGTGAGCTGTCCGTTCGAGACGATCTCGCGTCCGTTCACCAGCACGTGCGCGATGCCCCGGGCCTCGACGTAGAGGCGCTCACCACCACCGGGCAGGTCCTTCCGGACTTGCGTCGGGCCGCTGCCGATGCGGGCCGGGTCGAACACGACGAGGTCGGCGATCCACCCCTCGGCGACCCGCCCTCGGTCGCGCAGTCCGTAGAGGCGCGCGGGCACGTCGGTGAGCTGGTGGACGGCCTCTTCCAGCGTGAGCAGATGGCGATCGCGCACCGACTCGCCCAGCAGCATCGTCGTGTAGTTCGCGTGGCACATCAGATCGGCGTGCGCGCCGGCGTCCGAGCCGCCGAGCACGGTGCGGTCATCGCGCCAGACATCTGCCCGCACTCGCCAGCCCTCGTCGGATCGTCCGAGCGCCGGCACGAGCGATGGGAACACCATCGTGAGCGGGAGGCGATCGGGCAGCACCACGTCGATCAGGATGTCGACCGGGTCGGCGCCGCGTTCGGCGGCGACGTCGGCGATCGAGCGTCCGATCAGCCCTTCCGAGCCCGCGGGCGCGTCGGCGATCTCGAGCAACTCGGGCTGCGCGATCGCGCCGAGTCCGCGGCGAACCACTTCCTCCGCACCCGCCCGAAGTTTCTCCCGCGTCTTCGGGTCGGCGACCGCGTGCCGTCGTTCGTCGGGCCCGAGCGCGACAACGTCGCGCCAGCCCGGTAGGTCGTCGAGCACGCGGCTCGCCCTCAGCCGCATCAGATCGGGCAAGGTGAGCGCGACGACGTGCGCCCCTCTCTTTGTGGCGTAGTCGCACGAGGTGAGCTGCTGCTCGTAGACCTCCGTGGGGGAGAGGCTCCCGAGAAGGTTCCAGTTCAGCGGTCGATTGGCAGCGAGCGACATATCGGCCATCAGCTCGATCCGGTCGGCGCTGATCTCACCCATCGCGGCGATGAACTCGAGCGTCGTCCCCTCGTGATCGCGCACGGCGTGCGCAAGTGTCAACAGCTCGTCGTGCGACGCGGCACGGGACGGGACCGGGTTGCCGTCGCCGTCGGTGTGCGCCTCCCCGAGCGACGACGACACGCCGAGCGCTCCGCTCGTCATGGCGTCGTGTGCGAGCGCAACCATCGCCGCAACTTGCTCGGCAGTGGCCGCGTCGCGCACCGCGGCGTCGCCCATGACGACACGGCGCATCGTGGAGTGACCGACGAGGAATCCCGCGTTCACGCCGAGCCGGCCGTCGATGTGGTCGAGCCACTCGCCGAACGATCGCCACTCCCACGCCGGTCCCGCACGCAGCGCGTCGATCGACATGCCCTCGACGCGCGCCATCATCCGCATGACGTAGTCGACGTCGACGGCGTCGCCGAGTGGCGCGATCGTGAACCCGCAGTTTCCGCCTACGACGGTCGTCACGCCGTGCAGCGGCGACGGCGTACACATCGGGTCCCACAAGACCTGCGCGTCGTAGTGCGTGTGAATGTCGACGAAGCCGGGCGCGATCACGAAGCCGTCGAGATCAAGTGATCGCGCCGCCGGTTCGTCGACGGTGCCGATCGCGACGATGCGACCGTCGCGGATACCGATGTCGGCGCGCTGGCGAGGAGTGCCGGTTCCGTCGATGACATCGCCACCGCGGAGCACGACATCGAGCACCGCGGCAAGCTAGCAGTCGCTTGCTTGGGCGACAATCGAGCCGTACGCTCCGCGGCCGGATGGCGGAGGACCAGTTCGACTCGAGTTTCGTCGACGTCGACGAGTGGCGCGACGCACCCGTGCCGCACCGCTACGTACACGGCGGCTTCCACGACTCGGTCACGCGGTTCTCCTTCTATTTCCCGCCGCCCGAGCGGTACGAGGGTCGGTACGTCCACATGATCGAGGGCGGCGTGGGCGGCAGCGACGCGACGCTGGCTGCACAGGGCGCGGCGGGCGGGATCGAGCTTGCGTTCGCGCTCGGCGCGTACACACTCGAGTCGAACCAGGGCCACGTCGGCCTGGATCTCTCCGGCGAGCCCAGCGTGATGGTTTGGGAAGCCAGCGCCGACGCAGCACGCGTCGCGCGAATCCTCGCAATGCAGATGTACGGCGCGGAGCCGCATCACGGCTACGTGTACGGCGGCAGCGGTGGTGGCCTCCGCGCGATTGCGTGTCTCGAGCACGCGCCCGGCCTGTACGACGGCGCCGTGCCGTTCATTGCGGGCAGCACGAACGGCGGCGTCCTTCCCGTCACGATGTCGGCCGTCGCGAACGCGCTTCGGCTGCTCTGGCCCAAGTTCGACGTGATCGCGGACGCGTGCGAGCCCGGCGGCAGCGGCAACCCCTACGAGAGCCTCGACGCCGACCAGCGCGACGCGCTGGCAGTGCTGTACCGGTGCGGCTTCCCACGCGGCGCCGAGGCCCAACTCGCCGACCACGGCCAGGCGCTCAACATCTGGGCGTGGGACGCGCCCACGCTGCTCCGGACGGACCCCGGCTATTTCGCGGACTTCTGGACCGAGCCGGGCTACGCGGGCGCCGGGAACGCGCTCGCCGCGAGTGTGATCGAGGAGAAGACCCACGTGCAGCGGGTGCTCACCGGCCGCGACCTCGCGTCGGCTGTGGATGTCGAACGCGCCGGCGGCGGCCGCATGATGACGGTGGCCGGTGCCGGTGGCGCCGACGTGCCGATGGGAATCGTGGTGGACGGGCTCGACCTGCCGATCCGCATGATCGGAGCGAGCTTCACCTTCACGAGCGGCGCGGCTGCGGACCGCCGCCTGTACTGCATTGGCGCGGTCGGTGACGCGCTGATGAGCACCGCGATCAGCGGTCCGATCTACGACGGCGTCGCCGACGGCGACGAGCTCGCGATCGACAACCGCGACTGGCTCGCCTTCTGCTACTACCACCGATACCAGGTGCGCGACGACAACCATGCGACCCGTCAGTTCGTCGTCGACGGGAAGCCGGTGTACCCACAGCGGCCGCCGTTCCCGATGGCAGAGCTGCGATCGACCACGCGAGCCGGCGATCACTCCGGCCGGTTCGTGGGGAAGATGATCGTGGTGCAGAACACGTGCGACGACTACGCGTGGCCGCATGCCGGGCACATGTACGCCCTCCTCGTCCGCGACGCGCTCGGCGATTCCTTCGACGACCAATTCCGCCTCTGGTACAACGACCACGCCGCGCATCTTCCGGCCGCGCCGACGTCGACGCGCTTGGTCGATTACCGGGGGAGCGTCGAGCAGGCGCTCGGTGATCTCATCGAGTGGGTCGAACACGGAACGGCTCCGCCGGCCACCACTGGCTACCGCTGGCACCAAGAGTGGAGCTCGCTCACGCTCGCCGCGACCGCGGCGGAGCGCCGAGGAATCCAACCCGTTGTCACGCTCCGTGTCGACGGAGGCGAGCGAGCCGACGTGCGCGTCGGCGAGGCCGTCACCTTCGAAGCGATCGCCGAAGTTCCACGGGACACCGGGACGCTCATCCGCGCCGAGTGGGACTTCGACGGCGCGGGCGCGTGGCCGACCGTCGACGGTTCCGTCGACGGTTCGCAGGCCAGCGTGATCCTCACCGCGCAACACACCTTCGACGCGCCGGGCGTCTACTTTCCGTCAGTACGCGTGACCGCGCATCGCGACGGTGATCCGCACGCGACGCTCTTCCGTGTGCTGAACCTCGCGCGTGTGCGCGTGGTCGTCTCCTGAGAGGAAGGCGCACGATGCAACAGCAACGGCGCGGCGGGAAGATCGCGATGACGACCGACGAGCTCGACTCATACCTGCGCGGCGAGCGCACGTGTACCGTCGCGACGATCGGACTGCACGGACCACACGCGAGCGCGCTCTGGTTCGTGTGGGACGGCGCGTCGATCTGGCTCTACTCGATCACTCGCAGCCAGCGACGGACGAACCTCGAACGCGATCCCCGGGTGAGCGTGCTGGTCGAGGCAGGTGAGGGCTACTTCGAACTGCGCGGTGCCGAGTTGTTGGGATCGATGATGCAGGTCGGAGAGGTACCGCGCTCCGGTGAGGCGTTCCCGGAGCTCGCAGAGCCCGAACGCCTGTGGGACGAGAAGTACGGCCTCGCGCTGGACGGCCGCCACGCGTGGCTACGGCTCACGCCGCGCAAGATCGTCAGCTGGGACTTCCGCAAGATCTCCAGCTAGGCCCGGCAACGGTGTGAAGATCGCGTGGAGAGAGATCCACGCGAGCGTGCTGCGACGAATGAACTCCGACAGTCGAGCCCGAGGGGGCATCGTTCCAGGAGGACGGATTATGTCGCTCGTGAAGTTCCTTCCGGCGTGGTTCCACGCCATCGCCGACTACGCAGTCGGCATTCTGCTCATCGTCGTCGCGTTGGCCGACAACGGGTCTGACGGCGCGAAGGCTACGGGTGTGGTCGTCGGCGCGGTGGTGCTCCTCGTGAGCGCGGCCACGCGCTACCCACTCGGCATCGTGAAGGTGCTGCCGTTCACGATCCACTCGGCAGGCGATTACCTCGCGGCGCTGCTGCTGATCATCGCTCCGTTCGCGCTGAACTTCGCTTCGGCCGAGGGTGGCATGGCGGCGTTCTATGTGGTCATGGGCGTCGCGGTACTCGCGGTGAGCCTCGTCACGAACTACCAGTACAGCCCCAAGCGGCAGGCGACCGCACGGACCAGCGCCGCAACCGCGTAACCCGAGTTTCAGCTTCCCCCGCGACGAGCGGGCG
>CAAGKR010191712.1_pt1 | contig 22143 bp, 21 predicted proteins | sample 2556971 | NCBI WGS metagenome assembly CAAGKR01 (sample SAMEA5207829, study PRJEB30636) | soil metagenome | biome: forest; feature: boreal; material: soil | place: USA | collected 2011-09 | depth 1 m | reverse complement strand
TATCGGCGGCTCGTCGAGCGCGGCCGCATTCCCAACGGAACTCTCACCTTCCTGCCCGCCGCATGAGCGAGACATCGGAGCTCCTCGACTTCTACACGAACGCTTCGCTTCTCGAATTGGGCGCGGCAGCCGATCGCGTGCGCCAGGAAAAGCACCCGGGGAACACGGTCACGTACATCATCGACCGCAACATCAACTACACCAACGTCTGCGTAGCCGACTGCGGGTTTTGCGCGTTCGCGCGCCGGCCGAAGCACGGTGAGGGATACACTCTCTCTTTCGAGCAGATCGGGGCCAAGATCGACGAGCTCAAAGCGCTGGGCGGCGTCCAGATCCTGATTCAGGGCGGCCACAATCCGTACATCCCCTTCGATTGGTACCTCGACCTGATGCGCTACATCAAGCGCAATCATCCCATCCACATCCACGGATTCAGCCCGAGCGAGATCGATTTCTTCGCCAAGCTGTTCCGGATGGATGCGATCGAGGTGATTCGCCAGCTGCGGAAAGCGGGTCTCGATTCGATCCCGGGCGGCGGTGGGGAGATTCTGGTGCAGCGCGTGCGCGACATCGTCGCGCCCAAGAAAGCCGGCGCTGACCGCTGGCTCGAGATCATGGAGCTCGCCCACAACGAAGGCATGAAGACCTCCGTCACGATGATGTACGGCCTGGGCGAGACGCTCGCCGAGCGTTTGGAGCATCTCCAGAGGGTAAGGGAAGTGCAGGCGCGCACGGGCGGGTTCACGGCGTTCATTTGCTGGCCGCTTCAACCGGAGAATACTCCGACAATGTCGAAGCAGCCAAAAACGGGCGCCACCGAGTATCTGCGCACTGTCGCCTTCGCGCGCGTCGTCCTGGACAACGTCCCCAATCTTCAGTCCAGCTGGGTGACGATGGGAATGAAGATCGGGCAGATCGCGCTGCGATTCGGCTGCAACGACTTCGGCTCACTGATGATGGAGGAGAACGTGGTGTCGGCTGCAAACACCACGAACCGCACATCGACCAATGAGATGGAGCGACTGATCCGCGACGCGGGATTCACGCCCGCGCGCAGAAAGCAGGACTACACGCTCCTCGATCCCGGACCGGCGATACACGCGGATGCCGCGTGAGCCGCGCGGTGCTTCGTTGCCGCCGACCACGCCAGTGCACAGCCATTCCGTACGCGTCGGCATCGGCTACGACTCTCACCGCTTCACCCCGCGCCGCCCACTAACACTCGGCGGCGTTTTAATAGCATCGGAATTCGGCCTGGAGGGTCATTCCGACGCGGACGCGATCTGTCACGCGATCACAGACGCAATACTTGGTGCCGCCGGCCTGGGTGACATTGGAGAGATGTTTCCGGATACTGATCCGGCGAACAAGGATCGCGATTCGATAGGCATGCTGGAGGCGGCCGTGAGGCGAGTCTCCAACGCCGGTCACACGGTAGGACAGGTCGACGTGAGCGTGATCGCCGAGCTCCCACGGCTTGCGCCACACCGAGCCAAGATTCGCGCGCGGTTGGCTGCTGCGCTCGGTATCGATTCCGCGAGCGTGAGCGTCAAGGGTAAGTCGAATGAAGGCATGGGTTGGATCGGGCGCAAGGAAGGTCTCGCCTGCATCGCGGTCGCCACGCTAATCGGGAAACGCTAGCGAATGCTCCATACACTTACGGGGTGGCTGGGTGATCTGCCGCTCGGATCTTTGTACGCGAGCATTCTTCTGTTATCGGCGTTCGAGAACTTCTTTCCGCCATTTCCATCAGATGTCGTAATCGCGTTCGGAAGCTTCCTCGCGGACAGGGCACACGGCTCGCCCTTCACGGTGTTCTTCCTCGGCTGGTTCGGCAACGTCGCCGGCGCGTGCATTACCTACGCGCTCGGTCGCCGGTTCGGATCCAAGGCTTTCCTGCGGCGTCTGGAAAAGTACGCTGGACCCGACGCCGAACAGCGGATCAAGCAGCTCCACAAGCGGTACGGCTTCGGAGGACTCTTCGTGAGCCGGTTCCTGCCCGGAGTGCGAGCGATCGTCCCGCCGTTCGCGGGCGCTATGAAGCTTCCCGCCGCTAAGGTGCTACTGTCCGTCGCCAGCGCATCCGCGGTCTGGTTCGCGCTCATTACCTTCCTCGCTTTCCGCGCCGGTGACAATTGGGACGTCGTCCAGCACTATCTCGTACGATCGGGCAAGGTTGCCGGCGCAATCGCCATCGGCATTGTAGTGCTTGCAATCGCGCTTTGGCTCTTCAAGCGTCACGGGAAAAAACGTGAGTAGGACGGCTCTGGACGATGCGATTGCCCGCGCGTTTTATGTCGAGCGGTTCGACGACTTTCTCGCGCTCGAGCAGGGAGCGTCGGTCCAGACGAGCAGAGCATACAAGCTGGACATCGCCAGATTCGTGACCTATGCCTCGGTCAAGGGCGCCTCATCCGCGAGCGAGGTCGGGACGCGCGCGCTTCGCGAATACGTATACCACCTGAAAGACCTCGGACTTGCGCCAGCGTCGATCCGGAGAAACGTGTCGGCCGTGCGCACCTACTACAAGTTTCTCGTCGGAGAGGGTCTGGTCGTCAAAGATCCCAGCGAGAGGCTGGAGACTCCCAAGCGGTGGCGAACCCTCCCGGAAGTTCTTGGAGTTGACGAGGTCGAAAAACTGCTCGCGGCGCCGTCGCTCGATGAGCCTTTGGCATTCCGCGATCGGGCCATGCTCGAGCTGGCCTACGGCGCCGGCTTGCGTGTTTCAGAGTGGATCTCGCTCAACGTCCGGGACGTGATGCTTTCAGATCACCTGGTGCGCGTGTTCGGCAAAGGCGCCAAGGAGCGTTTGGTTCCGATCGGCAGAAAGGCCATAGGCGCCACCGCCATTTACCTCCGTGAGCTTCGTCCTTCGCTCGAAAAGGGCGAGGGGAAGGGCGTGCTCTTCCTGAACGCGCGTGGGCAGCCACTCTCACGGATGGGCGCCTGGAAGATTCTCCGGAAATACGTTCGACAGGCGGGAATCACGAAGCCCGTTTCGCCGCACACGCTCCGCCATTCCTTTGCGACGCATCTCCTCGAGGGCGGCGCGGATCTCAGAGCGGTCCAGGAGATGCTGGGACACGTCGACATCTCGACGACCCAGATTTATACGCACATCGATCGCGAATACCTGCGAAGTGTTCACAAGCAATTCCATCCGCGCGCCTGAAACCGAATCACTGGAATTACGAATGCTCCTTGTCCTCGACAATTACGATTCATTCACCTACAACCTCGTGCAGTATCTCGGCGAGCTTGGCGAGAGTCCCGTTGTGAAGCGCAACGACGAGATTACGGTCGATGAGATCGGCGACATGGGCGTAACGCGCCTGGTGATCTCGCCCGGACCGTGCACGCCGTCTGAAGCCGGTATCTCGGTGGCAGCCATAAAGAGATGGGGAAGTACGATCCCGACGCTGGGAGTATGCCTGGGACATCAGGCAATCGGCGAGGCGTACGGGGGAAAGGTGGTACGGGCGCGCACGTTGATGCACGGTAAAACTTCCCGTGTATCGCACGATGGAAGTGGCATCTTCGAGAATCTTCCGAATCCACTGGAAGTGATGCGCTACCATTCGCTGGTGATAGAATCACAATCGCTGCCCGATGATCTCGAGGTCGTAGCGCGAGCCCAGGATGACCCCGCTGAGATACACGCGGTGAAGCATCGCGACCATCCGGTATGGGGTGTGCAATTCCACCCGGAGTCGATTCTAACGCAGAATGGAAAGGAGATTCTGCGAAACTTTCTCAGCCTAGGCAAATGAAGTCTTTAACTCTCGGAGCTCTCGCGCTCGCGGTGTGCGCAAATGTCTCGCTGGCGCAGGACACTACATCCACGGCGCCGGACACCAGCTACGAAGACTATCACGAATCACCCATTTCGCTCCCCCTCGGACTGGGACTTCGGGTTCCGTCGTACGATCGCGTCAATGGCCTCACGCTTCCGTGGGGTCCAAGGCTAGATCTCGGTGACGAGAAGCTTCAGCTGGATGGCCTCGTGAGCTACCGCTCCAACCTCGGCAAATGGGACCCATCGCTCGAGGGTTTCGCGCGGCCTGGAGTCAGCAACGAGATCAAGATATTTGCTGGCAGAGGCACGTTCACCAACGATTCGTGGATCCGTTCGGATCTTTCCAATTCACTCGCGGCGTTGGGAGTCGGGAGCGACTCGCGAAACTATTTCCGGGGAGATCGTGCGACCGCGCGCTTCACGCACACGCTCGGCACGAACGCGCTCACACTGACGCCGTTCATCGGCGGCAATATCGAGCGCGATTGGTCGACCGGCTCGATTACGCCGCCCAAGTCACCATGGAGCTTCTTCGGCCGGAAAGGCATTCTCAAGATGCGGCGGCCGAATCCCCGAGTGGAGAACGGCCGAATCAGTTCGATCCTCGGCGGATCGGGGTTTCAGGTGGCCAGTGGCGGAGTAGATGGAAAGCTGGATGTGGCCGTCGAACACTCGCTCAAGACTTCTCTCATCGCTGACTGTTCCGGGTTTGTAACCGATGCGGCCTGCCGCGCTGCGGGACAATCCTTCACGCAATTCACTCTCGATAGTCGAGTGGATTTCCCCACGTTTGGATCGCAGTCATTCTCGTTTCAGGGCCATGCGGTCCTGACCGGAAGCAAGGTCGCGCCGCCCCAGCGCTTCGCATACCTGGGCGGTTCGGGAACGCTGGCAACGGTGGATCTGCTGGCTCTCGGCGGCGATCATCTCCTCTACGTTCAGGGCGACTATACCGTGCCCCTCGAGAAGATCCAGCTGCCGTACGTCGGTAGTCCGTTCATCGGTCTGCGATACTCCGCCGGAAACGCCGGTGAAGGGACGCTGCCAGCGCTCATCCAGAATCTCGGCGTAGGCGTGGGAGTCAGCTTCGTCCGCGCGGATTACGCAGTTGACCCGGCGCGCAACCGCTCGCCATTCTCGCGTCGGTCGGCGTTTTCCGTCGGAATCTCGCTGCCTATGTGAGCTGAAGGAAAGTTTGCCCAGTCTGTGCCCGCTGGGTATATTACTGAGCGTGACTTTTGCCTTGTGTCGCGCAAAAATGGGCGGTTGATGGGGACGCTAGTGGTCATTCCGGCGCGCCTCGGCGCTATGCGCCTCCCCCGCAAGCCGCTCCGTCTTCTCTCCGGACTCCCCCTCATCGTCCGGGTATGGCAAAGAATCTCACAAATGGATGTCGCCGACGCCGTGATTGTCGCAACCGACGACGAATCGGTCGCCAGCACTGTCCGCGAGGCCGGTGCTGAATGTGTCATGACGAGCCCGGAGCACACCTCGGGTACGGAAAGGGTGGCGGAAGTCGCCTCCCAGCAGCGGTTCCGGGGCTACGACACGATTGTAAACGTTCAGGGAGACGAGCCGTTTATCGGAAAGGGGGCCGTGCGCGGGGCCGCCAATCTTGTTTCGACCGGGAAATTCCCGTTGGGAACCGCCGCCTCCCACGCGAGCTCGGAGATTCTCGACACTCCGAGCCTGGTCAAAGTGGTAATCGCCGACGATGGGCGCGCCATGTACTTCTCCCGCGCCCCGATTCCATTTCTGCGGGACCGCGCCGACGCGGGGAAGCTCGCCGAGCGTACATTGCAGCACATAGGAGTGTATGCATACTCGCGGGAGGCGCTCATGCGGTGGGTGTCCCTTCCGCCTCATCCGCTGGAAGAGATAGAGCGCCTTGAGCAGCTGCGTCCGCTGGCCGCCGGTTTGCCGATCGGAGTCGCTGTCACGAATGAGGCGCCGGCTAGCGGCATCGATACCGAAGAAGACCTTGAGCGCGCCAATGCGCGCTGGGACGCCTTTATGAAGGGAGCAGTGACAAATGCCAGGTAGTTCCAGCCAACAGACGCGCTACATCTTCGTTACGGGCGGAGTGGTCTCGTCGCTCGGCAAGGGTATAGCGGCAGCCAGTCTCGGACGGCTTCTGGTCGAGCGCGGAATGCGCGTGACGATCATGAAGTTCGATCCCTACCTGAACGTTGACCCGGGTACGATGTCGCCCTTCCAGCACGGAGAAGTCTTCGTGACTGACGACGGCGCGGAAACGGACCTCGATCTCGGTCACTACGAGCGATTCATCGACCGGTCGTTGGCGCAGGCCAACAACATCACAACCGGACGGATCTACCTGAGCGTGATCACCAAGGAGCGCCGCGGAGAATACCTCGGCTCGACCGTCCAGGTGATTCCGCACGTCACCGACGAGATCAAGGGCGCGATGAAGCGCCTTGCCCCCGAAAGCGATGTGGTGATCGTGGAAATCGGCGGTACCGTCGGCGACATCGAGTCGCTGCCGTTCCTCGAGGCAATACGCCAATTCAGGCACGAGATCGGCCGGGAGAACGCGATCTTCATCCATCTCACTCTCGTCCCATTCATCGCCGCGGCCGGCGAGGTGAAGACCAAGCCGACACAGCATTCGGTGCGGGAGCTCATGGAGATCGGAATTCAGCCCGACATCCTGATCTGCAGAACCGAGCGCGCGCTCTCCGAAGAAGTGAAGCGCAAGATCGCCCTGTTTTGCAACGTCGAGTTCGGCGCCGTGATCGAGAGCAGGGACGTTCCGACCATCTACCAGATTCCTCTGCTGTTTCACGAGCAGGGTCTCGATGAGCGTGTCATGCACAAGCTCGGTCTGCTGGGACGCCGCGCTCCCGATCTTTCGAAGTGGCGACACATGGTCGAGCGCATCCTGCATCCGCACGGCCGAGTGAAGATCGCGGTCATCGGCAAGTATACGGGACTCATCGACAGCTACAAGAGCGTTCAGGAAGCCCTGATTCACGGCGGCATCGCAAACGATGTGGGTGTAGAGATATCGTGGCTCGCCAGCGACTTGTTCACGAGCAGGGAGAAGACACGCGAGCTGCTCGCTGACTTTCACGGTGTGCTCGTACCGGGCGGGTTCGGAGTTCGCGGCGTCGAGGGAATGCTCGAGGCAATTCGCTACGCGCGCGAGTCGGGACTGCCGTTCTTTGGCATCTGCCTGGGAATGCAGACGGCAATCATCGAGTTCGCCCGCAACGTGATGGGGCTTGCCGACAGCCATTCCAGCGAGTTCGCCCCGGACTGCGGCGACGCCGTGATCTCGTTGATGGAAGGGCAGCAGCACATCACCGATATGGGCGGCACCATGCGGCTCGGCGCTTATCCCTGCAGACTCGGGGTGGGGACACAGGCTGCGGCGATCTACGGCGCGCCGCAAGTGAGCGAGCGTCATCGCCACCGCTATGAGGTCAACAATAAGTACCGCGACGGATTCATCGAGCACGGACTGAACCTGAGCGGCCTGTCGCCCGATGGGTCCCTGGTCGAGATCGTGGAGCTGCAGACCCATCCATGGTACATCGGCTGCCAGTTTCATCCGGAGCTTCAGTCGCGTCCCACCCGGCCTCATCCTCTATTTGCGAGCTTCATCGCCGCCGCGGTGCAGGCGAAGTCGCCGGCGCGAGGTAGCCGCAAGCGCACATCTGTAGAGACGGCAGAATAACGTGGCGGAATTCTTTCCCTCGGATAAGCTCTTCCTCATCGCTGGCCCCTGCGTTCTGGAGAGCGACGAGCTCAACCTGAGAGTCGGCGAGGCGCTGGCCAGGATCGCTGAGAAGGTTCCCGGCGGGATCATCTACAAGGCCAGCTTTGACAAGGCGAACCGATCCAACCGAAATGCTGCTCGCGGACCGGGGCTGGATGCGGGTCTGGCCGCGCTCGAGCGCGTCCGCAAGGCGACCGGGCTGCCTGTGCTCACCGACGTTCACGCGCCCGATCAATGCGCGCCAGCGGCCGCCGTCGTGGACGTGCTCCAGATCCCTGCTTTTCTCTGCCGGCAAACCGATCTTCTCGAGGCAGCGGGAGCGACCGGGAAGCCCGTCAACGTGAAGAAAGGGCAGTGGCTCCAGCCCGAAGGAATGCGCGGCGCAGTCCAGAAGATTCGCGGCCCCGAGAGTGCGAAGGCGCGTTCTCGCGACGTCGCAGTGACCGAGCGTGGAACGTTTTTCGGCTATGGAGACCTCGTTGTCGACATGCGCTCCTTTATCCGGCTCCGCGACGCATGTGGTACTCCGGTGATATTCGACGCCACCCACAGCGTTCAGCGACCAGGGCAGGGACCCGAGGGGTCGAGCGGCGGCTCGAGGGAATTCGTGCCGGTTCTCGCGCTGTCCGCAATCGCTGCTGGCGCGCAGGGGCTGTTCCTGGAGACGCACCCTGACCCCGACTGCGCGCCAAGCGACGGTCCCAACATGATTCCGTTGTCCGAGATGCCGTCTCTGATGGACCGCGCAATAGACATCTGGGACCGAGTCAACCGATGACGCGCAAGGAAATAGTCGAGCGTGGACGTCGCGTACTCCGCATGGAGACCGAAGCGCTCGGCGAAGCAGAGCGCCGCATTGGCGACGATTTCGCGCGCGCAGTCGAGAGCATCGCCAGGTCCGAAGGTCGAGTCATAGTGTCCGGCGTAGGGAAGTCCGGCCTCGTCGGAAGAAAAATCGCCGCGACCCTCACCTCTACCGGGACACCGGCGACGTTTCTGCACCCGGCCGATAGTGTTCACGGCGACCTCGGCATCGTCGGCAAGTCGGACGTCGCTATCCTGATCTCCAAGAGTGGTGAATCGGCTGACTTGCTTGGACTGCTCGACCATTTGAAGCGCCTGGGTGTATGTACGATCGCGCTGACGAGCAACGCGAAATCGTCGCTTGCGCGTCACAGCGACGTGACACTTGACGGCTGGGTGAAGGAGGAGGCATGTCCGCACGATCTCGCGCCGACGACGAGCACCACCGTCGCCCTCGCGCTCGGAGACGCGCTCGCGATCGCGCTGCTGGAGGAGAAGGGGTTCGACGCTGATGACTTTGCGCGCCTTCATCCAGGTGGCTCGATCGGAAAGCGCCTGCTCACCAGAGTGGAAGATGTGATGATTACGGACGACCTTCCCATCCTTCCCGAATCTGCCACGATGCGCGAAGCAGTAGTGCAGCTCGCGGAGCGCCGCGGAATCGCCATCGTCACCAGAAGCGACGGCGCGGTGGCGGGCGTCCTCACGACGGGCGACCTTTCGCGCCTGATGGAGCACGAGGAGAATGTCTTTCCCATTTCGGTGACCAAAGTGATGAATAGAGCTCCGAAGGTCGCCGAGGCGGATGAGTTGGGCAGCGCCGTGGTCTATCGCATGGAAACACACGGCATCATCGCCATGCCGGTGCTCGGTGCAAACAAACAAGTCGTCGGAGTGATCCATCTACACGACCTGATGCGCGCTGGAGTTGTCTAGTGCGAGCCCCGCTGACGTGCATCATCGTCGTGGGTATCGTCGCCTGTAGCTCGAAAAAGCAACCTCCGGTCGCAGCGCATTCGGCGCTCGCCGATTCCGCCGATCAGGTGATGTACGGCGCGCGATTCAACCTGACCGACAAAGGCCTTCAGCGCGCCCACCTCGAGTCGGACACCGCCTACTTCTTCGAGGACAACACGAGAATCGAGCTGGAGAAAGTTCACACGACCTTTTTTACCGTCACGGGTGCAAAGAACGCAGTACTCACCTCCGAGCGGGGCACCTTCAACAGCCGCACGAACAACATGGTGGCGCGCAAGAACGTAGTCGTTGTATCGGAGGATGGTCGCCGCCTCACGACTCCGGAGCTGAACTACAATCAGCAAAAGAATGAAATCTCCAGCGACAGCGCGTTTGTCATGACGGAGCCGAATCGACGGCTCGAGGGAATCGGCTTTAGATCGGATCCGGACATGAAGAACATCAAGATCCTGAAGGGCGTCGGTGGGTTCGCCAAAGGCGTGGCTACTCAGGCGGCTCCCACGCCGGCGCCCGCCAGCACGACACCTGCCGCGATTCCGAAGCGTTGAACAACGTGAAGTTGGCTCTTGGTCTCGTTATGTCGCTCGCATTTGCTGCGACTGCGAATGCTCAAAACATTCCGCGGACCTGCGACCTGGAGTTCCCACCCGGCAGCACCAGGCGAGCGAACGTCGTAGAGGACGCGACTGGCAAGAGAACCACCTACCTCGGCGGAGGCATCGTCGCCCACTGTATTGGTCAGGGCAACACTCTCACTGCCGACAGCGCCGAGTACTACGAATCCGAGGGGCGGCTGTATCTCCTTGGCAACGTCCACTACACCGAGCCGCGCGCGAACGTAACCTCCAGAACGATGACGTACTATCAGAACGACGACCACCTCCACGCCGAGGGCGATGTCGTCGCGGTCATGTCGAACGGGAGCGTATTGCGTGGGCCGAGTGCGGACTACTACCGAAGCACCCCGCAGCGACCGCTGACCAGAATGTTTGCGCCCGGACGTCCGGTAGTGACGCTCGTTCAGAGGGATACGAGCGGGAAGGGCAAACCTCCCGACACCGCGAACGTCGTGGCGAATCAGATCGCGATGGAAGGCGACAGCCTTGTCTACGCGTCAGGTCGCGTTCAAATCACTCGTCCCGATCTTCTGGCGACGGGTGATTCTGCTTTTCTCGACAGCGGCAGGGACTTCGCCCGGCTCATGCGAGAGCCCTCTGTCAAAGGCGTGGGTGCTCACACCTTCACGCTCACGGGTGGCGTCGTCGATGTGTACTCCAGAAATAGGCAGGTCGAGCGCGTCGTGGCGACGCCGAATGGCCACGCATTGAGTCAGGATCTCGAGCTCGTTGCCGACAGCATCGACTTGCGGGTAACCAGCAATCAGCTTCAGAGAGCAATCGCCTGGGGGAAGACCCGGGCGCACGCCATTTCGCCCGATCGGGAGATAATCGCCGACTCGATCGACGCCATTATGCCCGGTCAGCGCGTCCGCGAGGTCCGGGCATTGCGTAAGGCCTACGCCGAAAGCAATCCGGATTCGGGAGTCGTCTCCAAGCAGAGAGACTGGATGAGCGGGGACACCATAATCGCCCGCTTCGATTCGATCCCTCCGACCGACACTTCGACCAAACCCAAGGTCCGGCAAATCGTCGCCATCGGCAACGCAAGATCATTCTATCAGATGAAAAACTCCAAAGGTCCGGCAACTGAGCCGACCGTCAACTACGTGCGAGGCAGGATAATCGACATCGACTTCCAGGAAGGGAAAGTCGCGACCGTCGCAGTCACGGATCAAGCAACGGGAGTGATGATCGAGCCCGTGACCCAGCCCGCCGTGGACACATCGAAGACGACGGCTCCGGCCAAGCCACGTCCGCCTGTGAAGATCCCGGGGATCCGAAAGTGAGCGCATTGGTAAATCTTCCCGAGAGAATTCGGGCGCTCGTTGACAGCTCGTCGCAAACCGATCGCCTCGATGGATTGGCGTTGCATGCAATCGTCAGAGCTGCGGATCAGAGCGGCGCGGCAAGAATAAGGGACATCGCGGCGAATTACCGGGACGATTATCTGCGCGCATTCCGGGCCAAGGGTCTCGACGCCGAGCGTGAAGCGGGAAGACTCGGCCAGGACGAAGTCCGGGCATACCTCACAACATCGACGCTTCCTCGACTGGTGGAAAGCGGGTTTCTCCTTCCCATGGACGGCGACGTGGACAGCGACGCCGCGACAGTTCGCATTTCGCCCGCGCTCTGGAATGAGATCGCGCCCCACCGCGCGGAATTCGCCGAGGCGATGCGCGAGACCGGAGAACATTCTCGTCTTGCACTGTCCACTCCGCCGAAGCCCAGGCTCGTCGGGGGAAGTGTCCTCGGGGCCGAAGGTCTCACGAAGATTTATCGCGGGCGCAAAGTCGTAAACAACGTTGCGCTCCGCCTGCAGCAAGGGGAAATCGTCGGGCTCCTCGGCCCCAACGGCGCGGGCAAGACTACGACGTTCTACATGATCGTCGGCCTTATCCAGCCGCTTTCCGGGCGAATCCTTCTCGATGGCGAAGACATCACGAAATTGCCGATGTACGAGCGGGCGCGGCGAGGAATTGGCTATCTTTCCCAGGAGCCTTCGATCTTTCGAAAGCTCTCTGTCGAGGACAACATCATGGCCATTCTCGAGACCCTGCCGCTGTCGCCGGCGGAGCGCTCGGAGCGGCTGGAGAAGCTTCTCGACGAGCTGAGTATCAAGCGTCTGCGCAAGAGCAAGGCTTACGCTCTCTCCGGTGGCGAGCGCCGCCGGCTCGAGATCACGCGGGCGCTCGTGACCGACCCGAAATTCATGATGCTCGACGAGCCATTTGCCGGTGTAGACCCAATCGCCGTGCACGACATACAAACGATTGTTGCCGGCCTGCGCCATCGCGGCATCGGAGTTCTCATCAGTGATCACAACGTCGAGCAGACGCTCGACATCGTTGACCGTGCATACATTATGTTCGATGGACAGGTTAAGGTTTCCGGAACCGTGCGAGATCTCGTATTCGATGACACAGTTGCCGACATCTATCTTGGTCCGACACTCACCGCGCGGCTCCGCGAGCGTTTTTCGCGCGACAGGGACGAGGTGAGAGTCTCTTGAAGCCGGGCCTCAATCAGTCGACTCAGCTCCGCCAGGAGCTCAAGATCAATCCGCGCCTGTACCAGGCGATGGATCTGCTCTATATGCCTCTCCTTGATCTGCAGCAGCACCTCAAGCAAGAGCTGCTCAACAACCCCTTCCTCGATCTCGTCGAGGCTGAGGACGAAGAGGAAGAGCAGGAGGGCGAGGCCGAAGAGCCGGCGCAGGCTGAAACCGAGGACGAACGATCCGGCGAGATCGACTGGGAAGAGATTCTCCTGGATGGGTTCGACACCGCTGGTGGCCGGCGTGAGGAGCACGAAGAGCGTGAGTACTTCGAGCCGGTAACGGTCGCCACTCGGGATCTGAGCGACCATCTGCGCGATCAAGTCAGTCTGCTCGAGCTTACGCCGCGCCAAACGCTGTTCGCTGACGAGTTCATCGGCAACATTAACGACGACGGCTATCTCGCTTCCCCAGTTGAGGATATAGTCCGCGCGCTCAACGAAGTGGTGACGAAAGCGGCGGAAGAGGCGGGTCGTGACATTGACGCCCTTCCGCTCTACACGATGGAGGAGGGGCAGCAGATGCTCGCTACCGTCCAGAGCCTCGATCCGCCCGGGGTAGGCGCACAGGACCTTCGAGAATGCCTGCTTCTCCAGCTGAAGGAAGCGGGGCTCGAGCAGTCGGTTCCGTACCGCCTCGTTCGCGATTGCTTCGAGGAGTTGATCAACCACAGGTGGAGCGAGATCTCCAAGCGCTTCGGAATCAGCGCGGGAGACGTTCAGAAGGCAGCGGATGAGATCGCCAAGCTCGATCCCAAACCCGGCCTCCAGTACGGATCACGGGACTACAACTACATCATCCCAGACCTCATCGTAGAAAAGATCGACGACCGCTACCACGTCTTTCTGAACGACGCGAATCTCCCTCGTCTCAAGCTGAGCCGCGCTTATCAGGAAATCGCGCGCGACAAGAAGAAATTCGACGGCGAGAACAAGGAGTTCATCTCCAACAAGCTCAACTCCGCCAACTGGATGATCCAGGCAATCGAGCAGCGCCGGCAGACGATGCTCAAAGTGATGAACTACATCGTTGAGCGTCAACGCGAGTTCTTCGAGAAGGGAATCCAGTACCTCAAGCCCCTCACCCTCCGCGAGGTCGCGGAGGTCATCAACATGCACGAGTCCACCGTGAGCAGGGTCACCAACGAGAAGTTCGTGCAGACTCCGCGCGGCGTCCTTCCGCTCAAGTTCTTCTTTTCGTCCGGACTGGCGACGTCGGACGGCGAAGACGTTTCGGCTCGCGGCATCAAGGCCCAGCTCCAGAAGCTGGTTCAAGAGGAAGATGCGAAGCATCCACTCACCGACCAGGCGATCGTCAACATCCTGCGCGAAAGCGGCGTCCAGATCGCTCGCCGAACAGTCGCGAAATATCGCGATCAACTAGGCGTGCTCTCGGCCCGGATGCGTAAGCGCGTATGACGTCGGTCCCTCAGACCGACGCGGTGCAGCGCTTCACGGCGCCCGGCCTTCAGCCCAGCGGCACTCGGCCGGAAGTGAGTGTCCTGGTTCCCGCGAAGGACGAGGCCGAGAATCTGCCTCTATTCATGGAGCAGGCTCGGGCAGCCTTCGCGTCCGCGCCGCATCGCTACGAAGTGATAGTCATCGACGACGGTTCTGTAGATGATACCTGGACTGTATTGCAGCGTCTTGCCGCGGAGTATCCCTTCCTAAAGCCCGTGAGGCACGGAGTCAGGCGCGGAATCGCCGATGCGCTGCGCACGGGCTATCGGCATTCGCGCGGCAGCATCCTCGTTTTCTATCCGGCCGACCTTCAGTACAAGCCCGAGGACATACCGCGACTCGTCGCCCCGATTCTGGCCGGACAATCCGACATCGTGACCGGTTACAAGGAAGGGAAGTACGAGAAGGCTTTTGTGTCGGGGATCTACAACGGGCTCAGTCGGTCGCTCTTCAAGGTGACAGTGCGTGATCTCAACTCGGTGAAAGCGTATCGGCGCGATGTGATGGATGCGCTTCCGAATCGCCCGGATTGGCATCGCTACATGGTCGTGATGGCCGCCGCCGAAGGATTTTCCGTGTCGGAGGTGCCGATTCCACTTTATCCGCGCCACGCCGGTCAATCCAAATTCGGGATCGCCCGCATTCCCGTCGGAGTGCTCGACATGCTCGCGGTCTGGTTCGAGCTGCGCTTCGCCCGCAAGCCTCTGCTCCTGTTCGGTATGCTGGGAGCCGCGCTGTTCGTCGTCGGAGTGGTGGTGGGAATCATTGCCATCCTGTGGCGTGTCATCGGAGGCGTCGGCTTCAGGCCGCTCATCAATCTCGTCGAGACGTGTCTCACGGTCGGTAGCGTCTTCTTCGCCACCGGGCTAATGGGTGAATTGATCGCGGCGCAGCGGGCCGAGCTGAGCCAGCTGGCGGCGCGCATTGAGGACCTCTCGCGGGAACGCGACACGACGACTAACCGATAGCGATGAACGTACTGTTTCTCACGCACTCGTTCCCAAGAAGGGAAGGGGACGCCCCCGGCTCGTTCATCCTGCGCCTTGCCGTTGCCCTGCGCGCGGAGGACGTGAAGGTGCACGTCGTCGCGCCCGCCGCCGCCGGGCTTCCCGCCTCGGAGGAGATCGAGGGCGTGCAGGTCGATCGCTTTCGCTATGCGCCGCGGCGATACGAGAAGCTCGCTTATACGGGAAACATGGCGACCGACGTCGCATCGTCATGGTCCGCGAAATTCGCCCTCGTCGGTTTTATGGGCGCCGATTTTCTTCAGGCAGTGCGTGCCCGCCGAAACTTCGAGCCGCAGGTGGTACACGCTCACTGGTGGTTCCCAAGCGGCGTCGTCGGAACGTGGGTCGGCGGTCTCGCGCACGTTCCCCTCGTAACGACGCTTCACGGAACCGATGTGCGTCTGGCGCGCTCGGTAGGCGTAGCCAAGCCGTTGTTCGGACATGTGCTGAAGCACTCTGCCGCCGTCACTACGGTTTCACACTGGCTCAAGGACGAGACGGAAACACTCGTCCCGGGCGTGCATCCGATCGTCGCTCCAATGCCGGTGTCTACCGATCTCTTCGTACCGGGCAATTCCCGCGACCCACGGCGGCTTCTTTTTGTCGGCCGACTCACGCCCCAAAAGGGTGTCGAGCATTTGCTGCACGCGCTGTCCGCGATGAAGACGCAAGCGTCGCTCGACATCGTGGGCGACGGACCAAGTCGCGCTTCGCTCGAGCAGCTCGCGAAGGAGCTTGGCGTGCAAACGCGCGTGCGCTGGCATGGACAGCTCGCGCAGTCCGAACTGCCGCGCCTTTACCAGAGCGCCGCCGCCCTTGTCGTTCCATCCGCGGAAGAAGGTCTGGGTCTGGTCGCGGTCGAATCGCTGCTGTGTGAGACGCCGGTGGTCGCATTCGATTCTGGCGGTCTGCGCGACGTAATTCAGCACGGCAGAACCGGTCTCCTCGTGAAGCCGGGAGATCGAGCTGCTCTTGCCAGCACCCTCGACGATCTACTGAGTCGCGACGGGCGCGGAAGTGATCTTGGGAGGGCGGGGCGCCTTTACGCACTCTCTGCCTTTGCGCCGGAATCAGCGGCCCGGCGCTACGCAGAGATTTACCGACAGGTTCTTGGCCCCAACGCGTCGTAAGCTATTCAAGGTCGCGCAGTGGATTTTCGCCGCGGTGGTGCTTTTCTTCGCCGCGCGCTCCCTCGCGACGCAGTGGACCAGAGTCCAGCCGCGCCTCTCCCACATTGAGTTCGGATGGCAGTGGATAGGCCTCGCAACCATGCTCATCCTGCTCACCTATGCACTCCTGATTGAAGGATGGCGCAGAGTGCTCGGCGCGTGGGATTCGCATCTGCCATTTTTCCAGGCCGCGCGCATCTGGTTCCTCGCGAACCTGGGCAAATACGTTCCCGGAAATATCTGGTCGCTCACCGCAATGGGGGTGATGGCGCGAGAGCGGGGGCTCTCGGGGCTCGCGGCGGCTGGCTCCTCGGTCATAATGCAGGCGATGAGTCTCGCTACGGGAACGGCGATCGTGATGGTGACAGGCGCCAAGCTTCTCGGACAACCTGTACTCGTCGGCGTAAGCGTCGTTCTGCTCGTGGCACTCCTGCTGAGCGCCCCCAAGTTTCTGCCACCGCTCGCGGTCTGGATAGGCGGGCTCATCGGAAGAGACATCGCTCCACCCACAGTTCCCGCGACAAGCATTTGGACGGCGGCGATTGCGAGCACTCTGTCCTGGTTGTTTTACGGGCTCGCGTTCCAGTTGTTTGTGCGCGGCCTGCTTGGCTCTTCGCCTGGCGAAATTTCCTCTTACATCGCAGTTTACACCGCTGCGTACATCCTGGGTTTCATCTCGCCGATCGCGCCCGCGGGCTTGGGCGTGAGAGAGTTTACGCTGGCGGCATTCATGACGCAGCTCGGTCTCGCCAACGAAGCGGATGCGGCGCTCGTCGCGATCGCGGCGCGGTTGTGGCTGACCATCGTCGAGCTGGTTCCGAGCGGGTTGTACGTCGCAACCGGCGCACGACGAAAGTCTCTACCACACTGATCGCTAATGGCGCAGCCCAGAGAGAAATCCAGACCCACCTCAGAGTCCGCTAAGACATTCGCGACGCTTTCGGCCCCGCGTTTCGCTTTTGGCTGGGCATCGCTGGTGTACGCTCTGTGCACGCTGTCTCTGGCGTACCCGGCGCTGTCCGGACAATTCCTCGTGAATCCGCACAGCGATCAATACATCGCCGGCTACGCGTTCCGGGAATTCGCTGCCAGCACTCTCAGGGCCACCGGGCATTTTCCGCTCTGGAACCCGTACCTCTTTGGCGGAATGCCATACATAGCTGCGATGCACGGCGACATCTTCTACCCGACGTTCTTGCTTCGCATGATTTTACCGACGGACGTGGCGATGACGTGGGGTTTCATCATCCACGTTTTTCTCGCCGGGCTTTTCACCTTCGGTTTTCTCCGCGCGATCGGCTACAGCTTTTACGGAGCGCTCGTCGGTGGCCTCGCCTACATGATGAGTGGACAGATCGCGTCCTACGTTTCACCGGGACACGATGGCAAGCTGTTCGTGAGCGCCCTCTTTCCGCTCGCGCTCTGGATCCTGTATCGCGGGATTCGCGAGGGGAAAAACTGGAGCTGGGGCGCGTTCGCTCTGATAATCGGCTTGTGCGTCCTGAGCCCTCACCCGCAGCTCCTGCAATACACGTTGCTGGCATCGGGAGCGTATGCGCTCTTCCTCGCCTTCTCGGGGCTCGACGGCATCGCTCTTCCACGATCGACTGCGATAAGGCGTCTGGCTGCCGCCCTCGGCGCAGTCATCGTCGGACTGGCAATCGGTGCCGTACAATACCTTCCGGTCCGCGAATACGTGTCGTGGTCCCCAAGGGCAGGGGGTCTCGCGGACTACACCAGCGCTACGTCATACGCGTGGCCGCCTGAAGAGCTCCTGAACGCGTATCTGCCCCAGTTCTCGGGGATGCTCAACAATTATTGGGGACGAAACGGAATCCACCTCCACAGCGACTACGTCGGCGCCATAGTGCTGGTGCTCGCGGGCGCCGCATTCATCGGGGCGCGCTCCGATCCGCGTCGAAAGCAGATCGTCTTCTGGTCCGTGGCTCTTCTCGTGTCTCTGTTATGGTCGTTGGGAAGCGCGACCCCGTTCTATCACATTCCGTACGCGATCGTTCCGGGAACGAAATATTTCCGGGCTCCGGCAACGATCTTCTTTATCGGGACTCTCGCGATTGCTCTTCTCGCTTGTGCTGGTGCTGAGCGCTTTCTGGAACGAAGAGTGCCGCAGAAATATCTGCTTGGATGGCTCATCGCTGGAGCGGCAATCGCGCTACTCGCGACGACGGGGGCTCTCACCAGCATCGCCGGCTCCTTCGCGGACGATCGACAGATTGATGCCGTTCAGGCAAATGCCGGGGCGCTCATCGCCGGAGCAAGGCGTTCTTTCGCGTTCGTAGCCCTGGCGGCGGGTTTGGGATTTGCCACGCTGCGTGGAAAGATTTCGACGCGAGCGGCGGCGTGGAGTCTGGCCGTCCTCATGGTCGCGGATCTGTGGACCGTCGAGCGGCTCTACTGGATGTTCTCGCCGCCTGCAAAGGTGACCTACGCGAGCGATCCGATCGTCGACATGCTCAAGGCCGAGCCGCAGCCGGTGCGCGTGTTGGCGGTGCCGTTTGAGCAGCCTGTTGAGCCAGACGCCTTCCTGACCGGTGACGCGCTCATGACCCACAGGATCAGAAACGTCCTTGGATATCATGGCAATCAGCTGGGTCGGTACAACGAGCTGGCTTCTCTCAGCAACCCTCAGCAGTTGTTCAGCCCGAACGTATTACAACTGACCAGTACGAAGTATCTCCTCACCAACATTCCCCAGATTCCTTTCTTGCCAAACTTTGTGCTCGTGAAGGGTCCCGTTCGGAATGCGTCGGGGGATGTCGTGTATCTCTATCGGGTCAACGGGGACAATCCATATTCGTGGCTCACACCAGTTGCGGTCAGAGCGCCGGACGATCAGGTGCTGGCAACCGTGCTGAACGCCAGGTTCGACGTGAAGCGAGCCGCGCTGTTCGACACTTCAGCCAAAGTGCGCGCGACTACGGGGGTGCAAGCTCTACCGGCGCCCCTTTCCGTTACCACCAAGGTGAGTCACTACGAGCCGGGCAAAGTGCGGATCGATCTTAGCGCGCCCGCACCGGACGGAGCATCGCTCGTTGTCTCGGAGAATTACTATCCGGGGTGGAAGGCGACGGTTGACGGCAAGCCCGCGCCAATCGGACGCGCCGACTACACGTTCATCGGGGTCGAGCTGCCGGCTGGAGCACGGACCGTGGCCCTCGATTTCACCAGTCCGACTTACGAGCGGGGGAAGGTGATCACGTGGATCGCCATCGTGGTCGGGCTCCTGATGCTTGCGGCCGGTACGTGGCGCGATCGGAGACGCTTTGCCTGATCGGGTTCTGGTGATCGTGCCGACTTACAACGAGAAGTTCAATATTGCGCGCCTGATCCCTTCGATTCTCGCGCAGGATGCGTCACTCGAGGTACTCGTCGTCGACGACGGCTCGCCCGACGGAACCGGTGCGATCGTGGACGCGATCGTGGCCAACAACCCGCGTGTTCACATCCTCCACCGCGAGAGCAAGCTCGGACTGGGCACCGCCTATATCGCGGGCTTTCGCTGGGCGCTCGAGCGAAAGTACGATCTCGTGTTCGAAATGGATGCCGATTTTTCGCACAATCCTGAGCGGTTGCCCGAGTTCCTGGAGCAGATCAAGGAAGCGGATCTGGTCCTTGGCTCGCGGTACCAGGACGGGCACGTGAACGTCGTCAACTGGCCGATCAGCAGGCTCTTTCTCAGCTATGCCGCGAACGTATATGCGCGCGCGGTTACGGGTCTGCCGATATTCGACACCACCGGCGGATTCAAGTGCTTCCGTCGGAATGTACTTGAATCGATCGATCTAAACTCCGTCAAATCAAACGGTTACGCGTTCCAAATCGAGATGTCTTATCGGGCCTGGAAGCGCGGCTTTCGACTCGTGGAGATCCCGATCATCTTCGTCGACCGCACCGAAGGAGTGAGCAAGATGTCGAAGCGGATCGTGCGCGAGGCAGTTTGGATGGTCTGGCGTCTGCGTTGGTGGAGCCTCACCGGGAGGATCTGATGTCGCAACGCCGCGAGTTGCAGCGCTTTTACAAAATGACGGGCTCAGGCAACGATTTCGTCGTGTTCAACCTGAGCGACGGGTGTGCAAGCGAGTTCGAGAACCCCGAGATGATTCGCATACTTTCAGCGCGAGGTACCGGCGTGGGTGCGGATGGCGTTGTCTTCGTGGAGAAGGTCGCCGGTGGCGATGTCCGAATGCGCTACTATAATAGCGACGGCTCGGAGGCGGATCTCTGTGGGAACGCGAGCCTGTGCAGTACGAATCTCGCGGTGGAGTTGGGCATGGCGCAGGGCGGTGGGTTCATCCTTCACACTGCGGCCGGCTCGCTCAGGGCCAGGATCAGAGATGGCCTTCCCGAGGTCGACCTTGAGCCCGTGTCGGACGTAAAGCCGGACGTCCGCGACATTGGCTCAAATCCCGGGGAGTCCCACCTTGGCTACGTCCGCGCCGGAGTCCCTCATGTTGTAGTTGAGGTCGACGACATCGACGCTGCCGACGTGACAGGAAGGGGTCGCGAGCTCCGGAGCCACCCGGCCTTGGCCGATGGCGCCAACGTGGACTTTGTGGCCAGCCGCCCCGACGGAGCTTTCGCCTACCGGACCTACGAGCGAGGCGTGGAGGCTGAGACCCTGGCTTGTGGAACCGGTGCCGTGGCAACCGCGATCATGCTTTCGAGCTGGGGTGAGTCCGCTCACGAGACTACTCTCTGGACCAGATCAGGGCTGCCTCTGGTAGTGACGCTCGGCCGTGACGGGGCCGCCTGGTTGCCGTCCCTCCGCGGAGAGGGAAGGATCGTTTTCGAGGGGTCACTTCGGGACATTGGCTGACAGACTGTCGTCTGAGGGCCGAGGTGGTGGCGGTGCCCGCCCAGCTCAAGTGATTTCTAGCCTAATGTCGCTAAAGCGCTCCTGAGTTGGGCTTTGGAAAGTGGAGGACGCGACATAATTAACTTCTCCACAGTTATCCACCGGTAGTAGTTTACATAATCTATCTTATACGCATATACGCTCGGGCGATGCGTAGGCCTCCCAACCGGCAGTCCGCGGCTCCCCCCAAAAAAAGGCCACGATCGCTCGTGGCCTTCGGACCGCACCCGGAGGTGCGCCGGGCTATTGTGTCATAGGCTTGGCAATGACCTCGCCGAGCCTGACTTTGGCCTCGGCGGCCACCGGTCCAGTCTCGTCCTTTGCCAGCTCGGTCCAGATGGCCTTGGCCTCTTCTGTCTTTCCGGCCGCCATGTAGTCGGTAGCCGCGGCCGCCTGATACTCCGCCTTGTCTGCCGGAAACCTGGTTTCCTTGGCAGCCAGCTTGTACTGCTCGGCAGCCGACGCAAAGTCCTTGAGCTCCTCATAGCCGGCCGCTTCAAGTACGTGTATTGAGGGTTTGAAGTCCGAGGGCGCTTTGGCCTCCGCCTTCTTTAGAGCAGCTATTCCCTCCTTGTACTTCTTCTCGTCGTAAAGAGTCTGCCCCAGAGATAGCGCAGCCTGGGTGCCGGCTCGGGTGCCCTCATACCGCGCAATGACCTTTTGGAGGTCGGACACGGCCAATGGAAGGTTCCCTGCTGCGGCCGACTGGCGGGCCTGGAAGTACGCGGTCTCTGCGCGCTGACCCTTGATCGTCTGTGACCGGCCGTAGTACCAGTAGCCGAGGACGATGAGGGCCAGCACTACGACGGCCCACGTCACCTCTCGTTTGTGGAGCATGGCCCACTCGGTGAGTGACTCTTCATCGGCGCCAAGGCGCTGCTTGCCAGGTACGGTTGGGTTTGTCATTGCAGAATGTCAATTTGTTGGAGTTGTGGCACTTCGGCTCTTAGCCTCGAGCAGATTCTCGCCCCTACACCCGCCGGAAATGTCAGTGCCCCCGGGGTGACTCGAACACCCGGCCAACGGTTTAGGAATTTGCGTCCAGACCTTTTGCAAACTTTATCAAACCGTATCAACGGGCGCACTTTCATAGGGAAAATTAGCGAACGTGAACACAAATCGCTTGGAATCGTTTGC
>CAAGKR010160173.1_pt1 | contig 22143 bp, 18 predicted proteins | sample 2556971 | NCBI WGS metagenome assembly CAAGKR01 (sample SAMEA5207829, study PRJEB30636) | soil metagenome | biome: forest; feature: boreal; material: soil | place: USA | collected 2011-09 | depth 1 m | reverse complement strand
GTGGCGACCTACCCTCGCCCCAAGCCCGGATGGCGGAACGGCAGACGCAGGCGGCTTAAACCCGCCGGCCCTTCGGGGCGTGGAGGTTCGATTCCTCCTCCGGGCACCCCTGCTGACCTGCGCCGACGCGGGCTGACCGCTCGAGTGCGGGTGCCCGGATCGGGCTCTTGCTAACGCCTTGCTAACGGATTGCTAACGTACGTCCCGGTGAGAGGACACGTGAACCGCCGCGGCAAGACGTGGGGATACGTCGTCGACGTCGGGCCCGACCCCGCGACCGGCAGGCGCCGCCAGCGCACGAGGGGCGGCTTCCGCACCCGCAAGGACGCCGAGCAGGCGCTCGCCGAAGCGGTCCGCCAGCTCGGCAAGGGCACCTACATCGATCGCGACCCCCAAACCGTCGCCCAATGGATCGAGCGATGGCTGCCCTCGATGGCACCGAAGATCCGACCTTCGACGCTGCGCGACTACGAACAAGGCCTCGGACGTGTGGTCGACCGGCTCGGCCAAGTCCGCCTCCAAGCGCTACGCCCACTCGACGTCGAGGAGCTCTACGCGGCGCTCTTGACCGACGGTCATCGCTACGGCGGGGGGCTTGCGCCCAAGACCGTTCGCAACATTCACATCGCGTTGCGGCGCTCACTCGCCGACGCCGAGCGTTTCGGCCTCGTCCAACGCAATGTCGCCGCGCTCGTGAAGCCCCCGAGTCCGGAGCGCGCGGAACTGCACACCTGGACGGCCGACGAGGTGCGCACCTTCCTTCAGTCAGTCGCTACCGAACGCCTCGCCGCCGCTTACCGACTTCTCGCGACGACCGGGATGCGTCGTGGCGAGGTTCTAGGGCTCCGCTGGGCATGCGTTGATCTCGACACCGGACGCGTGTTTGTCAACCGATCGCTGAGTGTCGTACGCAACGAACTTATGTGGTCGTCTCCCAAGACCGCCAGATCACGGCGCAGCCTCTCGCTCGACGACATGACCGTCACTGCACTGCGCGACCATCGGCGGAGACAGAACGAAGAGCGCCTCGCGCTCGGTGAGTCCTGGAGTGACAACGATCTGGTTTTCTGTAACCAGGCGGGGGGTGAACTTCACCCGAATCAATTCAGCCGCCGCTTCACTGCCGCCGCGCGGCGAGCCGGAGTACAACCCATCCGTCTGCATGACCTCCGGCACACCTGGGCTACCCTCGCGCTGCAAGCGGGCGTTCACCCGAAGGTCGTCAGCGAGCGCCTCGGTCACGCGACCATAAGCATCACCCTCGACGTGTACTCCCATGTGCAGCCAGAGCTCGACGCTCAAGCCGCAGAGGCGGTCGCTCGAACCTTCGCCTAACCGCTCGCGTCGACATTCGAACTAGGTTGACCACTACGGATCTGGGTCTGCTTGGCACGACCGAAGATCAGCACCTACCGGGCGCTGGTACTTGGGTACCCACGAACTACATCTGCTCGGGAATTGAGGCGAACGCCGGTCACACTCTCTTGGCGACCGCTCAAGGATCGAGGTCCGCGAGCGCTTCTTGGGCCGCTTCCAGAACCGGCCTGATCTGCGTGTTGAAACGCGTGTCCTTGTACGAAACCCAGTTCCGGCTTGGGTGGGTGAGTTCGACGACCACGAAGGCTCGCCCGTCTCGTCTCGCCAAGTAGACATGGCTGTCCAACTGCTTCAGAACAGACACCGCGCTGCGCACGCTCGTGGCTGGTGACACTGGCTCGCTTCGCCCTTGACAGACGATGATCGTTGGTTCCAGCAAGTCGATCGCCGCCGACAGATGTCTCGCGCACCGCCGATACATGGTGCGCGACCCCTCACCGTCGGTTCCCTGCGATTTGAGCTGGGAGCATCGTGTCGCATTTACCATTGCAAAGCAGTCGAAGACGTGACAGCGCCCTACACCGGCAACCCGAACGTGCCGAGTGCCGCTCTTGGCTTGGAGCAGGACCTCGAGCGCGGCCTCCGTCCCGGCCATATGGTGGGTTCGCTGCCCACCTATCCGGCCGACCTTCGCTTCGCTTACTTGTGCAGAGCGACCGGCATGCGTCACGTGCGAGTGACCTTCGCCACCGCGGCCGGTCTGCTTCGGCACCACGAGTATTCGCAGAGTCCTGCCGGATTGGTGGACCAGCCCATAACGGGAACCGACCCAAGACAGCTGACCCGCCGCGAATGTCCCATTACCCACCGACGCTCCACAGTCGCTTGCCGAACTGCAAAGCAAAGTATGGCCATCGTCGATGAACTGGCGCTCGTAGCCAACGAACGCGCCTGTTAGACGTTCGGTCGCTCCCGGATCCCATCCCAGCAAGTCCACGCCTCCTCCAGGCGCTCGCGATATTACGGCACCGGAGTCAAGCTGCTTTGAAACCACTCTTCAGACCGACTGCGCCAGAACGAGTAAGACACTCCGAACAGGCACGGGTCCTCTCGCTCTTCGGGAGCGACGACACATACGAGTTCAGCTCTGACTGTCTCACGCGATGCGAACCACGGCCTCCGCCATTGATGGCGCCGGCGAACCGACGCGCGATCGTGGGAACCGCGAGTCGCGATCCATCGGACGGCCAGGCGAGTCGTGGATATGTCTGACGTGCAGCCGTATCCGGTGGCGTGTAACACATCTCGGGCCAACCAGATAGTCGATTGACAGCCCAAAAGCTGCCAGGCTCTGTCGCGCTGGTTTTCCACGGCCCGTCCCCGATACATCCCAGCGGCGGTGTCCTCAGCCCGCGCGCAGCAACTCAGTCTACGATTTCGTGCCGTGGCTAAGGGGGGCTTGACAGAAGACGCGACGTGCCGGAAGTACGTGATCCCGCGGCTCAAATCAGCCGGCTGGACTGATGACCAGGTCGTCGAGCAATTTCGCATCACCCACGGTCGCGTTGTCCCGCTCCATCGTCGCTACACGCGCACGAAGGAGCGACAGACCGACTACTTGCTGCAGGTCACCCCCGGAATCGCGGTCGCTCTGGTGGAGGCGAAGCGGGAGTACAAACTCCCATCCGACGGCCTTCAGCAGGGCATGCGCGATGCTCAGGACCTCGATCTGCCCCTGGCTTACGCATCCAACGGGCATGGCATCGTCGAGCATGACTTCGACACCGGGCTCCAGACCGACCGCGACGACTTCCCGACGCCCACGGAAGCCTGGAGCAGGTACCTCGCCTACAAGGGCATCACGGAGCAGCCGGCGGCCGACAATCTGGTGCTCCCCTTCACCCGCGACTTGCGCAATCCCGACGGGACAGTCAAGGAGCCTCGCTACTACCAGGCCGTAGCGATCCAGCGGTCGGTGGCCGCGATCTCGGAGGGTCGAAAGCGGCTGCTGCTCACGATGGCCACCGGCAGCGGGAAGACGTTCACAGCCCTCCAAGTCGTATGGAAGCTTTGGAACGACAACTGGCTCGGCCGCAAACCCCGTGTGCTCTACCTCGCAGACCGCCGGATCCTTGTCGATCAGCCGATCTCCCGCGAGTTCCGACCGGTCTTCGGTGACGCAGTGTGGAAGATCCAAGGAGAAGCGAAAACTGGACGGGAGATCTACTTCGCCCTTTATCAGTCTCTGGCTGACAGCGGTGATGACCTTGGCATCTTCCGTGATTACAAGCCCGATTACTTCGACCTCATCATCGTCGATGAGTGCCACCGCGGGAGTTCGACCGATGATTCAAACTGGCGGGCAGTACTCAAGCACTACGCGCCGGCTACGCAACTCGGCATGACCGCCACACCGCTGCGCGAGGAGAACCGTGACACATATAATTACTTCGGAGAGCCGATCTTCGAGTATTCGCTGGCCGAGGGAATCGAGGATGGCTTCCTCGCGCCATATCGCGTTCGGCGCGTCGTCCTCAGTCCCGACGCGTACGGTTGGGAACCCGACCCCGGGCAGCTCGACCGCTTTAGCAAGGAGATCCCACCGGGGTTATACGGCACTAAGGACTTTGAAAGGGTCGTTTCGCTCCTGACACGTACCGAGCTCGCCGCCAAACATTTGACGGAGTATCTGAAGGCGACCGACCGCTTCGCGAAGACGATCGTGTTCTGCGTGGACCAGGAGCATGCAGAGCAGATGCGAATGGCATTGCACCGTGCGAACAGCGACCTCACCGCGCAGCACCCGCATTACGTCGTGCGAATCGTATCCGACGAGGGGGAGGTCGGCCGTGACCACCTCGATGCGTTCGCTGATCCGGAGAGGGACACGCCTGTCATCGCCACAACCTCGAAGCTCCTCTCGACCGGCGTCGATCTTCCCACGGTCAAGAACGTCGTTCTGTTCCGACCGATCGGCTCGATGGTCGAGTTCAAGCAGATCATTGGGCGAGGCACTCGGCTCTATCCCGACGCAGACAAGATGGTCTTTGACATCATCGACTACTCGCGCGCGACGCTTCTGTTCGAGGACCCTGCTTTCGATGGCCCGCCAGCTGCCCCACCGATCATCGACGAAGTCGACGAGGGCGAAGTCGAGGTCGTCGTCGAGGAACCAGAGCCCGAATTCGACTCGGGTGACGGAGACGAGACGCCGGACGCTGAGGAGCTAGAGGGCCGAGCGCTGAAGTTCTACATCGACAATGCAGAGGTCTTTGTCACCGCTGACGCGCTCTATCTGGTCGACGCGGAGACCGGCCGGCTCCGGCTCGTCGACTACCGAGACTACGTCGGCGACCGTGTTCGAGCGCTTTACCCGGGCCCGCGTGACCTGCGCGCCGAGTGGCGCGATGCGGAGGGACGCGACCGAGTGCGTGAGGCGCTCGCCGAACGCGGGATCGCCTTTGATGAGCTCGCGGAGCGTGCCGGCCTGCCCGATTCAGACCCCTTTGACCTACTCGTGCACCTTGCTTGGAATACGCCCGTGGTTAGTCGACGCGAGCGAGCCGGACGTGTTCGGCGTGAGAACGCGGACTTCCTCGACCGGTTCGCTCCTGACGCCAGAGAGATCCTCGACGAGCTCCTCGAGAAGTACGCCGAGTTCGGCATCGGAGAGTTGAGCGATCTCCGCGTCCTTGAGGTTCCTCCGTTCCCGGCCCGCGGGACTCCCACACAGATCGCTGCCCTCTTCGGTGGCGTTCAGTACCTGCGCGAAGTGGTCGACGAGCTGCAGGAACTCCTGTATGCAGCGTGAGGACGGCAGCGAACTCAGCGGCAGCTTTAGTATCACGCCGGTTGTGGTCCGTAAACTAATATTTCCGTATAGGTTGGTTGATGCGCTAGGGTACTCTTCGTGGTGCTGGACCGCCGAGACCTCTACCGGGCTCTGACCGCTCTCGCCCGGGAACAGTCCGGCTACTTCACCGCCGCGCAAGCCCTCGACGTGGGCTACTCGTACCAAGCGCAGAAGTACCACGCCGATCACGGGAACTGGGAGAAGGTCGATCGCGGCCTCTACCACCTCCCCAACTGGCCAACGAGTCCGCACGACACCCTCGTCCTGTGGTCCCTATGGAGCAGAGGTCGCGGGGTCGTATCGCACGACACGGCCCTGTCCGTCCGGCACCTCGGCGATCTGAACCCCGCCAAGGTCCATCTCACCGTCCCAAAGGGGTTCAGGCCCAGGCACACCGGAGTGGTGCTCCATCACGCCGATCTCCCCCCAAGCGATGTCGAGAGTTGGGAGGGATTCCGCATCACAACCGTGGCGCGGGCGCTGGTCGATGTCGCGCGGGCGGGGCTCGATGCCGATCAACTCTCCGATGCCGTTCGGGATGCCGTTGCAAACGGCCTCACCAACGCTCAAAAGCTCCGAGAGCGAGCTGAAGCAATCGATCCCGCCGCGGCGCTCCGACTTGAGCGAGTCCTCACGGCGGTCGGAACGTGAAGGGCTACGCGTCCACCGCCGCCTTTCGCGCGGCTCTCGAGGATCGGCTTCGGCATGAGGCGCAGTCGCACAAGCTCGACCTCGCGCGGCTCCGGCGGCGTCTTGTACTCGAGAGAGTGATCGCCCGGCTCGAAATCCACTCCCCGGGGCGGTGGGTCGTCAAGGGAGGAATGGCGCTCGAAGTCAGGCTCGGTGACCGGGCCCGCTTCACTCGGGATCTTGATGTCGTTGTGCGCGGAAGCAGCGACCTCTCCGAGATCCGCGACCTCCTCGAAACCTCACTTGCCGCCGACCCGACGGGCGACGAGTTTGACTTCGCCCTCGGCGAGTCCTCGCTTCTCGACGCGGGTCAGATGGGGCAGCCCGGCTGGCGCTTCCCGGTTGGAGCGTTCCTCGCTGGACGCCAGTTTGACAGCACGAAGCTCGACGTTGTCCCACGCGCTGGAGAGGTAATCGCCACCGACCGCCTACCGCTGCCCAACCGACTCGTCTTCGCCGACATCCCGACTGTCGAGGTCGAAGTGGTGGACCCACGACAACACTTCGCCGAGAAGTTCCACGCCTTCACCCGCACCTATCAAGGATCGCCGAGCACACGGATCCGGGACCTGCCAGACATGCTTCTGCTTCTTGATGACGGACTCGAGCCAACCCAGCAGCTGATTGAGGTCATCGAGGCCGTCTTCGCTGCACGAGGCGCAGAGCCCGTACCCCGCCAACCCCCAAGACCGGCGAGCCCGCACTGGCGGGACGGATACGCACGCATCGCCAGCGAGCTCGACCTGGCAGAACGAGATCTCCACGAAGCACTTCGTCGCCTCGAGCAGTTCTGGGAAGAAGTCCTCGCAGCCAAGCGATAGGAGTTGTCCAAATGGCACGTAGGAAGACCGCTACAGCACCGACGACCCCCCAAGCAGTCCTCACAGCCACGATCAAGCGTGCTCGCGACATCATGCGGAAGGATGCGGGGCTGAACAGCGATCTCGACCGGATTCCCCAGCTCGCTTGGCTGCTGTTCCTCAAGGCATTCGATGACCTTGAGCAACGCCGCGAGGTCACCGACCGCGCCTACCGTGCCGCAATCGAGGAGCCGTATCGCTGGCGAGACTGGGCATCTGATGCCGAGAGTGGCCCGACCGGTGACGATCTCATCCAGTTCGTCGAAAACAAGCTTCTGCTGTACCTGCGAGGTCTCACGGGTGCACGGGAGCATGACCCGCGCGACATCCTCGCTGCAGTCTTCAAAGAGACCTACAACCGGATGCTCTCCGGCTATCTGCTACGGGAGGTCGTGGACGCAGTCAACAGGGTCAACTTCGACTCCGCTGACGACATCCACACGATGGCGCATCTCTACGAATCGATGCTGCGAGAGATGCGGGACTCAGCCGGCACGAATGGAGAGTTCTACACGCCCCGACCAGTCATCCGATTCATCGTTCAGCAGATCAACCCGAAGCTCGGCGAGCGGGTCCTTGATCCCGCGTGCGGAACGGGCGGCTTCCTGGTCGAGGCTCTGGAGCACGTGCGATCTAAGGTGCGGAGCGTCGAGCAATGGCGACAGCTGCAAGGCGATCTGCGCGGCATCGAGAAGAAGCCGATGCCGTACCTCCTCGGGATGATGAACCTCCTCTTGCACAGCGTCGACCAGCCCAACATCGTGCGGTCGAATGCGCTTGGCCGGCCACTGACGGAGATCAGCAAGCGCGACCGTGTCGACGTCGTGCTGACCAATCCTCCCTTTGGTGGGGAAGAGGAGAGAGGAATCCAGGGCAACTTTCCAGCAGCGACTCGGACAGCAGAGACCGCACTCCTGTTTGTCCAACTGATCCAGCGCGTTCTCGATCAGGGCGGCCGATCGGGAATGGTCGTCCCGAACGGCTTCCTCTTTGGAGACGGCGTTGCAGCGCGAGTGAAGGACCACCTGCTGCGGGAGTGCAATCTGCACACCGTGGTGCGACTCCCCCCTGGCGTGTTTGCGCCGTACACCGATATCCCGACCAACCTTCTCTTCTTCGAGAAGACCGGCCGCACAAAGGAGGTGTGGTTCTACGAACTCCCGCTGCCGACAGACCGGAAGAAGTATTCCAAGACCAAGCCAATGCGATTTGAGGACTTCGCCGCGTGCCAATCCTGGTGGGGCGGAACGAAGCGCCTTGGACGGGTCGAAGATTCATATGCATGGCGAGTCCCAGTGGGCGAAATTGAGTCAAACAATTGGAACCTTGATCGAAGGAACCCGCGGGCCCCCGAGGACCTTGCTCACCGCCCACCGGCTGACTTGGTACGCGATCTCATGGCAACTGAGCGTGAGATCGGTGAGCTTCTAGAGAAGATCCGGGCGGAACTCGGGAGTACAAGATGACTGCTTGGCCGAAGCATCGCATTGGCGATGTTCTAAAGCTCGAAAGGCGGCAGTTGGAGGTCGACCCGCTTAACGAGTACGAAGAGATCGGTGTTCGGTCGTTTGGGAAGGGGGTCTTCCACAAGGCGCCTGTTACGGGCGCTGAAATCGGTAGCAAACGAGTCTTCTGGATTCATCCCGGCGATCTCGTAATCAGCAATGTCTTCGCTTGGGAGGGTGCAATCGCGGTAGCAGGCCAGGACGAAGTCGGAAGGTGTGGTTCTCACCGCTTCATGACCTGGGTTCCAAGCGACCCAAACAAGCTCGACGTTGCGTTTGTGCGCGACTTCCTCCTCAGCGAGCCAGGACTGGAACTTGTGCGCCGATGTTCGCCTGGATCCGCCGGACGAAACCGGACCCTGAACATTGATCTCTTCAACGACGTCGAGATCCCGCTGCCTGCGCTCAGCGAGCAGCAACGGATCGCGGGACGGCTTGAGACGTTCAAGTTCCTCTCAAGGACATTGTCCAATGCGGCTGCAACCTCCGACCGGCTCCCTGGCGCGCTGCTCGACTCAACGCGTGCATGGCAATTTCACAAGCTACGCAACACTGGCACGCCAGAGCTCGCACTCCGGAAGGTCGCTAGCGTCGTGATGGGCCAGAGCCCACCAGGCGAGTCCTATAACGACGCGGGATTCGGCATACCCTTGCTGAACGGACCCACGGAGTTTGGGCGTCAACATCCCCAGCCTCGCCAGTGGACCACCTCGCCCACGAGGATCTGTTCGCCGGGCGCGCTACTCGTGTCTGTGCGCGCATCGATCGGCCGATTGAACTGGGCGGACCAGCCCTACTGCGTTGGTCGCGGGCTCGCGTTCCTGGACCCTGACACTGAAGTGATTGAATCCGCTTTCCTGCGGCACGCCATCGCATTCGTAGTTGGTGATCTCTTCAGAGCATCGGCAGGGAGCACCTTCGCCAATCTTCCAGGCGACAAACTTCGCGAGATCACAGTGCCAGTACCGGATCAACAGATCCAGATGCGTGTTTCTCGCCTGCTTGACCAGATCGAACAGTGGCGGGATCTTCTTACGGACGCGGCGCGAGGCCGTACTGACGTCATCCGCGCGATCTTTCCCGCAGTTCTCAGCCGAGCTGTAGGCGGGAGCCTCTAGCGCGCAGAACGCCATTCCATACCAGCGATGACAACGTGGTCGAGGAATCGGAGGCCAACGAGCTGCGCGGCTGAGGCGAGGATCTCGGTCGACCGCCTATCCGCTTCGCTCGGCGTTGGATCGCCGCTGGGGTGATTATGCGCGACTGCGAATGCTCGACCGTCATGCCGCAGTACGGCATTGAGAACCTCGCGCACAGGCACGAGAACTCGATCCGATCCTCCCTGGCTTACCGCCAAGACGCGTCGCAGTTGGTTGCGTCCATCTGCGACCAAGACCAAGACGCGCTCCCTTCGCTCCCCAAGTAGCCGACTCCGGGCGGCCGCCGCGACCTGCTCGGATGATGAGAGCGCTGTCCAAGTCGGAGTCGCACCGAGCGCAACGCTTCCGAGTTTGATCGCCGCGATCACAGCCGCGGCCCTCGCTGGACCCACGCCCGCGCATGTCGTCAGTTCCTCGGCTCGCGCCTCTGCGATCCCGGCAACTCCACCGAACTCGTCGAGCAATTGGTCTGCGATTGCGAGCGCGCTGGCTCCGGGGCGCCCGTTGCGAATGACCAGGGCGAGCATTTCCCGCTCTGTGAGCGCTTCGGCGCCCGCGGTCAAGAGCCGGTCGTAGATCGACTCAAGGTCTCCGAGACATCGCCCTGCCACTGGAGAACCCTCCTTGATGGCTCGATCAACGCAGACACCAAACCAGGCGAACGGGTTCGGCAAACTGGCGGTCATGCCCTGCCCGCGAGACAGCGCCATGGGCTGGACCCCGACTGCAATGACTAGAAGCCCCGCGCCATTGGATCCAAACACGCATACCTCGGCCCGACGCTACGAGCCGCCGCCCGCGGGATATACAACTGGCCGGAGTAGACCACCTCGCGGACAGCGATCTTCTGTCCCGGGTGCCTGCCGCTCGCGACGGCCGAGACCGCGAGTCCCGCCCACGATCTGACTCGCGGTCCACCGAACCGCGAGTCCGAGAACCGCTTCAAACGGAAAGCCGACAGCCTCAATCACGCGGAAACGAGCATGGCGACTCCCGGTCCCACGCGGTCTCAAGTTGGCGGCCGGCCAGAGCCAGCTGTGTGAGACTCAAAAGCGGATACCGGCAGGTGGGTGGAGGCGGCGGTCGTGGCTCATGACAGTGTTGGCCGAGTGACTTTCCGGTGTCGGCAGATGGCGCTGTCACGGAAGGTCTGCGAGTCCTGAGTCTTTCTGGTGAGATTGAGGGCCGAACCACCGGGAGCCGAAGGCGCTGTGCCGCGGCCACATGCCCAGGTTGGTTCATCGGAGTGAAATGGGAGACTGGGCAGATGATGCAGATCTGCTCGGAGGGCTGGAGCTACAACGCGGTAGATTGCACTGTCCGAGTCACAGGTGGCGGTGAGATCTCTGCTCGCGTTGTGTCACGAAGCCTCTGGGGGGGCCGCCCCTTCCGAGGGATCAGTGGCCGCCGCGGGCCGCGCTGACGGGCAAGGGTTGGAGGGTTAACCGAGAGTCTTGGCCGCTCGCGTGCCCGACGCGCGGTTTCGAGGACCGCGAGTCTGCCCGACGACCGCTCAGTTCACGCGCTACGGGGCAGCGGTGGCCTCCGCAGACGCTGGGCCGCCATTTCCGAGACCGGCGCCGGTCTACACGTCAACTGACGCCGCCGTCGAAGCGGCTGGTGACGTATTGATGGGCCTGTTCGCTATCGAGTGGCTGCGTGGTATTCCCGCTCCGAACGTAGAGGGTCTTACCGTGGGGGCCGTCGATCCAGACAGCGTGGGCAGACGCTGGCACGCGTAGCGCACAGATTTGCACGTCACCTACGGACGGAAAATCAATCACGATGCGCGTGCAGAGGTTGGGACCGATCGCCGTGTTTAACAGTGTCCTTAGGAAGAGCTCGTAGCCGTCGAGATCCTTCTTCCGACCCAGGCTCCCCAGGTCGGTCTTCAAGCCGACCACCGCACCACCGTCATCAACGCCGATGAGCAGCCTTCCTCCTTGCGTATTCAGGAAACCCGCCACGGCCTTTACGACGGCGGCCTCCATCGCCTTGTCTGGCGATCCCGTCCGGACGTTCAGCCGAGCTGTCTCTTTGAACTCGAGCGACGGACCCTCCCCCTCCGAAATCAAGCCCGGAACGTCCGTCACCCCCCGGCTTCCCTCGGCAACGACGCCATCGAGGAACTCGTTCACGAGCCTCGCGAGCTCACCTCGTCGATACTCCAGAAACGCGTCGAAGCTTTCGACGCGCCACATATCCGGATCCAGAGGAAGACCCTGTGCGGTAAGTGCCTCAGAACCGCGTTGCTCAACGATACCGGGCAGGTAGACATCTGGGGTTTTCGAACTAATGGCGCGGTTATGACCGCCACTTATGAACGCGAGGTTTGCAATCTCGTTGACCTCACCTGCGTCGTGTCTCTTCATCACCGCCTTTGGAAAGATGTGATGAGTCTGAATGTGATGCGAGCGGCCAGAGTGAGAAAGAGAAAGTCCGAGGCCGCTGCGCCAGTCCTTAGCACCTGCATGCTTCACTGACAGATAGGCAGTCTGGAACAGCGGGTTGCGAGGACCACGGCCCGCAAAATCTGCAGCAGCGAAGCGGATACGACCGACGCGCTGTGCCACTAGTTCAAGGAGCTCTCTCGGGCCACCACTTCGCTTGAGGATGGTTGAGAGGTCGAGGTCAAGGATTGTCTCGCTCGACCCTCGTGAGTAATGCCCCACAGCGTTAGCAACGAAGAGCCAATGCAGCAGGTCATGCTCTTCCTGCTCAGTGAACTCAAACTTTTGCTCGACCGCGAGAACAGCGATTGGTATGACAAAGAATGGCGACGAGAGCAGCGACTCGTCTTCGATTCCGGCATTTGTGCGAAGGAAGTTGATGGCAAAGCGCAGGCCATCTTTCGCCTTCTCCCAGGAGTCCTTCATCTGCGACACGCCGATACTCGCGACGGTCCGGAATCGGCTCTGGCCTGTCGCGAAGACAACGAGGGTCCGAACTAGGAGTCCGGAGTCAAACGTGAACCAGACCTTCTCGCATTCCTCGGCAAAGCTGTCGAACTTGCTAAGGGATCCGTGCCACCGTGCGGTGATCTGGGCCATGGCCAGATCCGAACCGCGCAACTTCATGCCGAGCGAGTTGACGCGCACAAAGATCTCCGCGACCTCCTCATAAGCGAGTTCCCGCTCAAGGAGGTGCATGACATATTGGTAGTCGCCGATCTTGCGTACCCGTTGCAGACGGTGGCTGTACTTGTCATAGAGGGGATCGTCCGGAGAGCTGACAAGTTTCTTCAAGAGATCCCAGTCGCGCGTGTTGGGATTGAAGATTTCTGACACCTTGACCCAGCGCGGGTCTCTCAGGAGCGCCTTCCACGCGACGACAAATGTACGGTTTTGAACCCGCTCCTGAATACTACGAGCGTCGCCATCTTGTTCCGGCTCGTCGTCACCGAAGAGGTCCGACTCCGGAGCATCGTCTTCGACCTCGGAGACCTCAGTTGGCGCGCCCTCGGGGTGATCGAGATTGAACGCGATATCTACGGGACGTACACGATTCCTAAAGCGCAATGGTTCACCTCTAAGAACCGCGGTCAAAGACGTGAGGCGCTGCTGACCATCGAGCAAGAGCTTGCTGCCGCCAAGGTCGTTGTTGCGCTGCTCTACAGCCAAGTCACGAGAAGGGGCCTCTTCACTCGATTCCCACACGAGGATGCTCCCTGAGGGGTAGCCCCGGTAGAGGGAGTCGATTAGGTCCCGGACGCGAGTGGCCGGCCAGACGTATCGCCGTTGGAGCTCCGGTAGCCGCAGTTCCCCTCGGTCGATCATGTCGACGAGTTCGCGGACCGAGATGTCGATCTTGGGCACGAGTTCGACCCCTTTACTGCGCCCGCGGAGCGTGACCTGCTCCAACGGCGATCAATGCCAACAGCCCTCTCCCTCAACAGGCTGGCAGGTGGACCGCCAGGCCGCAACGCCTTCGCCCTTGGCCGAACGCGCCGACTTGGCCACCGGAGCCCCGCGACCTCGCAGCTCTCCAGGCATTGCGACTCGCGGGTTCCTGGACCGCGAGTCACCGCGGGGCCTGCAATTTCCCTTCGCGCACGGATTGAGCCATGTTCTGGGACGATGCGAGGAGGTGCCTAGTGTTTGCCGTCGTTGTGAGAGTGCAGTTGCCTGAGGGACGAAGCATTGAGGAAGGGCGTCGCCAACTCGAGGCCGAAGTCATCCCACAGGTCAAGCAGAGTCCCGGCTTCGTTGCGGGGTACTGGCTGAGGCCCTCATCGGGAAGCGATGCTCTGTCGGTAGTCATTTACAAGGACGAGCAGTCGGCACGGACCGCGGCCGACAACGTGCAGCCGCTTGCACCGGTCAAGCTCGTTAGCGCGGAGGTCCGTGAGGTTGCGGCCAGTGCCTAGGTTCGCCGAGACCCTGCTCGGCAGCCCGCTCGGTAGCTGCCGCACCTCATAGCGGCGGCCGAGGGATCCGCCGCGTGCGGCGGCAACGATGAAGGGGTCTCGCACACGTCTGGTGAGCGTTGGCAGGTGTCGGTAGACGACGGCAATTGACTCGCGGTTCCGGATCTGACTCGCGGTCTGCTGAACCGCGAGTCACTCCGATCTACCTGCCCTTGCCCGTAACTCGCGGTGAAGGTAGTAGGGCTGGGTCTTGAGGTGCGCGGGCGGGAGGGCGCCATGGATAAGGAGCGCGTGCCCGGGTCGGGTCTGCCGCAGAACATGTCCCGGAAGTAGCGCAACGGCCTGCTTCGAGAGGCTCAGGGTGCGGTGTCCGTCGCGCTGGTCGAGGGTCGTTGAGCGGCGCATGATCTCTTCGTCGCCGACCAGCCTGGCCGCGTATTCGAGGGTCGGTAGATCCGAGGCACCGGAGAAGATGATCTTGGTTCCGTGATTGGTCAGGACCGAGTCGGCCAGGTCTCCGTATGCCGCGTCGAGTTGCGCCTTGGATTGCCAGATCGTCACGAGCAGTAGGCCGATGCCGGCACACGTGCTTGCTACCTGGGGAAGCCACCGGGTCGGCGTGTTGGCGGCCTCATCGAGCACGAGGAGCGTCATCGGGAGTGCCTCGTCGGTGCGGGCCACGCGTTCGTAGGCCTGGTTGATCAGATCGCCGAGCAGAGCCCCGAAGACCGGCGCGAGGCGCTGCTGCTCGTGGAGCGGGCTACAGATATAGAGGGTGTTGGCGCCGGCGAGGAGCCACTCCAGGTCGATCTCCTCGAGGTCGCTGGCAGCCATGACGCCAGGGTCGGTCCAGGCACCAATGAGGGTCTGGACCGTCGCGTAGGCATTGGAGCGGGTTCGGTGATCGAAGCCCCAGATCGCCCTGAGCGCGTGATGGGCGTGGCGAGCATCTTCCCGACGATCGGGGTCCGGGTCGAGCAGCGCAAGCTCGATCGTCTGAGCAAGGTCGCTGTCCTCCTCGAGCGGCGACTGCTGGGCCAGCAGCCAGTGGACCACGTCGCGCATCGCCCGCCCGCCGCTGGCCCCAAAGAACAGGTGTGGCCAGAGGAGCTGTTCCGCCAGGCGGAGGAAGAACTCGAGGTCCTCGATCCCACGTCGTGGCCCCGCGTCCACCAAGGTCCGGGCCGCCTTCTGGGCGCCGGTCACGGTGCCGGCGTTCCGCAGCGGAGACCATCCGCATGTGATGGCCTCGCGGGTCGAGGCAGTGGGGTCAAAGAGTCGCACCTCGCCCAGCGTGCGTCGCCATCGGATCGTCGCACCCATGAGATCCGACTTCACGGAGCTGAGAATCGCCGGCCCGCTCCAGTCCAAGATGCCGCTGATCGCGGCCGCGGTCTTCCCGCACCGGGTAGGCCCCACCATGGCCACACTCGTCCGGTGAGGGACTCGCCGCCGTCGAAGCCGACCCCGGCTCGTGGACAAGGGATCAATCGCCTCGGTGGCGACGCGATGACGCCCGACGCGACCGAGGGCGAAGCGTCCCGGTGTCGCCCGTTTGATGACGAGTGAACTCAGCTCGCCTGGTCGTGCGAGTCGTGCCGAGGCCTCAACGCCGAACCGCGTCCGTGTCTCGCCCGTGATGCGCCGGATTGCCCGGACCGCAAGGACTCCGACGCCGAGTCCAACGGCGAGCACCAATGACGTCGACGCCCAGTATCCGACCGGTCCCGGGAGCCGAGTCGCGAACCGGGCCGGCCACGCGTGTGCCGGGCTGCCCGGGTGGGCCAGCGCCACGAAAACTGAGCGCAGCACGACCGCGGCTGGCGCTCCAACTGTGGTCCCTGTGGTGACGATGGCGGCGAGCTCGGCGCCGAGCCCAAGCAACACCCCGCTCGCCGCGACCCCGACGATGAGGATCACGCTGGGAGACTCTTCGACAGCATTCATCGCCCGGTTCGCGGCCTCCGCGGTGGTCGAGTTGTCGTGGCCTCCTCGAAGATGGCCTCACCGCTAGACGAGCAACTCGCCGACAGCTTCGAACGCGTCATCCAGCTCGATCGCAGCTCGCAGCACCGGCAGCGCCCCGAGGTCAGCATCCGAGTCCTCCCGCTGGAGACGACGGCTTCCCTGTCCCATGGACACCGACGACCTCGGCCGCGTACGCAAACAACGCCTTGCGCCAGGGCTCGAAACTCTCCGACATGCCCAGCCCGGGGTCCGCCAGGGCCCCTCATCTCCTGACCTCGCATCCCGGCGTCTCGGCCGGCGAGCCACGCCCGAAGTCGAGGTCAACAGAACTGTGGAGTAATCACCGTCTCGGTTGCCTTGCCCTGGTGTCCCCTCTGGTGCCCGAAGCTCGGCGGAGGCCCCATGCCCAACACGACACCCGGCCCCCCGGACTTCTTCACCGTCGAGGAGACCGCCCGCATCCTGCGCATCGGACGCACCGCGGCCTACGAACTCGCGCGTAAGTGGCGCTCGACCGAAGGGCGCGAGGGGCTGCCCGTGGTCGCGTTCGGACGACTCCTTCGCGTTCCCCGTACCGCGCTCGAGGCCCTCGGCGGTGGCCCACTCGCGACCGCGTGCAGCGTCACGATCGAGAAGCCCAAGCCGGCGCCGGTCGAGCCGGCGCCGCCGCCGAAGCCACTACCGGTCGGGCGCGCGGCCAGGACGCACCGACGTCCAGCCAACCACTCGCGCACCCGATCCACCTCCAGCAGCCAGACCGCGCTCCCCTTCACCTGATCCACCTCGCATGCAACCTCCGATCTCTCCCAACTCTCTCTATCGAACTGACGCACTTGCACCTGGCGTGCCGGGAGGCGGTTGCGCGGTACCTGGGAGGTCCCAGTCATGTTGAGTCTCGGCAAGCTCGCTCCCGGTCAGCAGCAGTACTACCTCGACACCGTCGCGAGGGGAGCCGAGGAGTACTACACCGGCGCCAAGGAAGCTCCGGGCCAGTGGGTCGGCCGCGGTGCCGAGCGCCTTGGCCTGGAGGGCGAGGTCGATCCCGACGCGCTCGGCGAGGTCCTGGGAGGCCGGGACCCGCGGGTGGGACTCCCACTCACGCGCGCCCAGGGAGCTCCCAGCGTCCCGGGCTTCGACGCCACGTTCTGCGCCCCGAAATCGGTCTCCCTCCTCTACTCCTTGGGAGATCCCGAGACGTTGAACGAGGTGCGTAATGCGCACGATGCCGCCGTCTCGGGATCACTGCGGGTCCTCGAGTCGGTGGCCGCCCGGGCCCGGCGCGGCAAGGCAGGTGCCGACCAGATTGAAGCCGACGGCTTCGTCGCCGCCGCGTTTCGGCACCGGACCTCTCGGGCCGGCGATCCCCATCTCCACACGCACGTCGTGATTGCCAACGTCGTGCACGCGCCCAGCGATGGGCGCTGGTCAGCCCTCGACGCGCGGCCGTTGTATGGCTGGGCCAAGACCGCCGGTTACCTCTATGAGTCCCAGCTGCGAACCGAGCTGACACGCCGCCTCGGCGTCGAATGGGGCCCCGTCCACAACGGGATCGCGGACCTCGCCGGGATCCCATCCCAAGTCCTGCGCGCGTTCTCCCGGCGCCGCCAGGAGATCGAGGCGCACCTCGCCAAAGCCGGCGAGAGCAGCGCCCGGGCGGCACAGGTCGCGGCGTACGCCACCCGTTCAGCAAAGACGCCGGGCGTGACCCCTGAGGCCTCGCTGAGCGAATGGCTCGAGCGAGCTCAAGCGCATGGCATCGAGCCCGAAGACCTTGCGTCGCTGCTCGACCGGGCCCGGCCCGTCCAAGTGCCCGCGCCTGACAGCGACGCCGCCCAGGCACTCTTCACCTACCTCGCGAGCCCGAGCGGGCTGACGTCCCACGACGCCACCTTTGGACGCCGCGAAGTACTCCGGGCGCTCGCCGAAGCCCTCCCGCCCGGCTCCGACGTCGAGGCGATCTGTGACCTGACCGACGCGTTTCTCAACTCCCGCCAGGTCGTTCCCCTGCGAGAGGCGAGCGGGCTTCGCACCTCCGATGTGATCCGCCGTCGAGACGGCGTGATGGTCCCCACCCGAACCGACGAAGCCGCCTGGACCACCCGCGAGATCCTCGACACCGAGGACCGCCTCGTCCGGACCGCCGTCCTGCGGCGCCGCGATCGCGCCGGCGTCGTCGATCCCGCCTCGGTCAAGGTGGCGCTCGAGGCGCGGGGGTTGCTCTCTCGCGAACAGACCCGCCTCGTCCAGCGCCTCACTCGCTCCGGAGCGGGCGTCGAGGTCGTCGAAGGCGCAGCCGGCACCGGCAAGACCTTCGCGCTCGCCGCCGCCCGCCAAGCCTGGCAGGCCTCCGGCTACCAGGTGATCGGCTGCTCCCTCGCCGCCCGCGCCGCGCTCCAACTCCAGGAGGGATCCGGCATCCCATCGGTCACCGTTGACCGGCTCCTGCGCGACCTGGACCGATCCGGGCCCGCCGCCCTGGGCTCACACCACGTCGTCGTGGTCGACGAGGCCGCGATCGTGGGTCCCCGCCAGCTCGCCAAACTCCTCGACCACGCCCACGCCGCCCGAGCCAAAGTCGTGCTCGTCGGCGACCATCACCAACTCCCGGAGATCGACGCCGGCGGTGCCTTCGCTGGCCTGGCCTCCCGCCTCGGCTCGATCAAACTCAACGAGAACCGACGCCAAAGCGCCGCCTGGGAACGCCAGGCCCTGGCCCGCCTCCGCGCCGGCGCCACCGACCGGGCCCTCCACGCCTACCAGCACCACGGCCGCGTCCATCTCGAGCCCGACCTCGACACGGCACGCCACCGTCTCGTCAGCGACTGGATGCACGCCCGCCGCACCGGCGGCTCCCACGCCATGCTCGCCCAGGGCCGTCGCGACGTCGACGAGCTCAACCACATCGCCCGAGAACACCTCCGAGCCGAAGGCCAACTCGAGCCGCACGACACCGTCATCCAAGGAAAGCCCTTCGCCGTCGGCGACGAGATCCTCGCCACCCGAAACGCCCACGACCTCGGGATCCTCAACGGAACCCGAGCCACCATCACCCGGATCGACGAACACCACGGAACCATCCGAGCCCGCACCCCCGACGGGAACACGATCGAGTTCCCACCCGACTACACCCGGGCTGGGAACCTCACCCACGGGTACGCCACCACCATCCACAAGGCGCAGGGAACAACCGTCCAGAACTCCTTCGTCCTGGTCCGAGACACCATCGACCGTGAGTTCGCCTATTCGGGTCTTTCCCGCGGGAGCGACTCCAACTCCCTGTACCTCGCCGGCGCCGGAGCCGGAGCCCGAGCTGAGGAGCACCACGCCCCTGAGCTCGAACCCGACCCGCTTCAGCGTCTCAGCCGAGGCCTCCACAACTCGGGAGCCAAGGCCATGGCCCGAGACCTCGCCGACGGCATCGGCCTCGAACCGTGACTCGAGACCGCGATTCATGGCTTCGACTTGAGCCGGAGCCCATAGGTGCGCGCTCTTCGTCGGGCATCGGACTGGTTGGCCAACTTCGCCGTTGCCCTTATGTGGCGCCGTTCTGGGTCGATAACTACATGGATCAGATTCGGATGAGTTACATTAGGGTTATCTCGTGAACGACAGCACGAAGGTCGCGGTCTCCGTCGGCGTGGTCGGATCGGCCACGCTTGAAACAACGTTGCACCTTGCTGCCGAACCGGCTGCGCAGGAAGGGATCTCGAACGCCGATGTGCGCATCGTCCCGTTGAGCACGAGCGTCATTGGCCCTGGTGCGTCGATCCAGCTCTCCTCCTAATCGACCACTTTCCAACTTCCACCGCGCAGCCCGATCTCGAAGCCAATTAGTGGAGCCTGCTGCGCGAGGGCCTGCTGAACACTCGCTTGCGCTTGTTGAAGAATGGCTTGCTGAAACTGCTGCAGCAGCGCTTGAAGTTGCGCTGGGAGTTGTTGGATATCCACTCCAGGCGGCATCTGCAGATTCAGGTTCATAGAGAGATTCAGGGTTGGCGGCATTTGTCGCTTGGCTTTGACCTCGATCTCGCCCGAGAACTCGTGCGCGGCGTCGGTGGTCTCGATCACTGCGATCGTCGCCGGCTCCACGTACCTGTCCGTGCTCGCGACCGCAACGAAGGGGTCTAGCGGTTCGCGGAGTTTCAGGTCCGACTCGTACGCCAGGAATAGATCCCACATCGCGAGTTCGGCGTCGCCTTGGGCCTTCGTGACGGGTAGCCCTATGTCGCTTGCCTCACCAAACCCGATCGCGTGACCGTGTGCGTAAACCCGCTCAGCGAGCGTCCGCACGATCGTCTCCATAACGCGGTTGCTCGGCCGCTCCTTGCGAGAATTCAACATGCGCGCCGCCACGTCGCGGATGTGCGACCGCGTCCGATACACCGACCCAAGGCCGACGGCGTCCAATCGATCGGCGAGGCTCCCGAGACTCGCAGATAGAGCATTCTGGTCTTTGAGGCCAACCTGCTCTCTTACGAACTTCAGATACGACATAACGTCTTCGACGCTGATCGTGTCCTGAACCGGGGTTCCTTGTCCTTGTCCCGGCATCGTCATCATCTTCTGAATATTCAGGATGGGGTCGATGGGCCCCAATTCCCCATGTCGGCCAAGGACGATTTCATCGGCCCCAAGCGCGAGCAGCGTGGCAGCGCTATTGGCTCGGAACGGAATCAGGATTCGCCACTCGTCCGCGCATTCACGAAGGGCCGAGGCAACGCGCCAAGGAACTTCGAGTGCTCCGCCTCGGCTGTAGATGAAGAGATCGAGCTTCTCCACTCGATCAATCGTTCGGAGCGAGTCCTGTATCGGACGCAGGGCATCATCGCCCATCTGTGCACGGGCAGGGTCCCGATCGCCTGCGACGTACGTAAGCACGCGCGTCCCCCGCGCCGCCTCCAACCTCTCGATCAGCGCTTTTCGTTCTGCTCGTGGCATTCCAACTCCCCGGACTAAAAGTGGGCCGCGTCTTTGCGACCACGCGTCTGAAACTCGCCCCGTACTCCCGTTCAGGGAGCGTCGCGCGCCAAGAGGGAGGAGACAGGGATGACACATATGTAATTCGCTGAGCGTCACCGGCGTTCACGGGTCCATCGAGGTGGCCGCGCGCGACCTCGCCGACCCCTACCGTCGGGGCCAGCGCCGCTCCACGCCATCCGGATACACCACGTCGACGAATGGTCCCCGTTTGCGGGACCGCAGCTGGATCCGATGGATGTTCGTGGTGACGTACGCCGCCATCTCGGGCCCGGTCAGATGCTGGTTGGCGATCGCAAACACTCGGAGCCGGCTGCGCACCAGCACCTCCTGGCTCTCGGCGTCGCGGATGATGCGCTCGTCTTTGGTCAGCGCAACCCAGCCCGCCTGGTCGGCATCGCGGATCCAGCGGGCGTCCGAGACCTGCTCGTCCTCGCCGCCCGGGTACACGTCCGCCATCGTGTGGACGACGACGCCGAGGCTTCGCAGCGCCTCGGGCACCATGCGACGCCCGAGGCTCCGGTCGACGAAGAACTCAGGCGGCGGCGCGGATTTCGGCGGCAAGAGCGGCGCGCACGTCCTCGAGCGGGACGCCGAAATCCTCAGCCACGGCGCGCTCGCTCTCGCCCGCCTCGATCCGGCCGGCCACGTCGACCAGTCGGGCTGCGCCGTGGATGAAGATCGGCTGCCCGAAGGCCCGCGTCGGATCTGCCACCAGGAGCGGCTCCTCGGTGATCGGCAGCACCACCCGCGCCGCCCACCCGGCGTCGTATTCGATCCGCCGCAGGTAACGGTCAATCACATCGTGGAACACCCGCTGACCGGAACGCACCACCGTCAACAGTCCGAGCTGCTTGTCACCCTGCGAGCGGGCGTAGTCAAAGAGCAGCTCCGCGCCATCCGTATAGAGGTGCCGCGACGCCAACGCGTGTTCCAGGCCCACCTCCGCCTCCAGACGTTCCAGCGCCGGCCGGATCCGCTGCAACGGAAGCCCCGTCTCCCGAAACGCCGCCAAGACCATCCCCTCCGCCAACCCGACAAACGGGATCGTCAACCGGCCCCCCGGGACGCTGGTCAGCAGCGCCGAGCCGCGCACCACCCGGCGACCCGCAGGATGGCGGGTATAGCCCCGGACCCACGTGTCGAACGTCGAGCGCGGCACACCGACGTACGACGAAGCCTCAGTCACCGTGTACAGCGGCTTGACGAATCGGGCGTCGGACCTGGCCAGGGGGCGCTCCTTGAGCGAGGAAGACACTCAAACGGTACTTCGGGGGTGTGCCGACGTCGCGGTGATGGCCGTCGGCCGCGACCAATCGGGCCCACGGAACAGCCAACGTTCGGGGCACCACCACCGGTTGCGGGCTGGGCTTCCGTGCCATCATGACCCCAGCCGACCCGCAGCCCGAGGGAGCACGAGTGGAGCAGCCGTCGACCTCGACGTCAG
>CAAGKR010392436.1_pt1 | contig 22153 bp, 16 predicted proteins | sample 2556971 | NCBI WGS metagenome assembly CAAGKR01 (sample SAMEA5207829, study PRJEB30636) | soil metagenome | biome: forest; feature: boreal; material: soil | place: USA | collected 2011-09 | depth 1 m | reverse complement strand
CCCGCGATCGACGCGAGGTGCACGTCGGGCTTGACCTGCTCGTAGACCACGCGGAACCCGTCGGGTGACAGCGGCGAGCCGGTCGAGCAGATCGTGCGCAGGGTGTCGAGCCCGTGCGTGGTGATCGGCTGGATGCCCGCCTTTCCGACCGAGTCGATGAACTTCGCTGACACGCCGAGCAGCGCGAGCTGTTCCGCGTCGGCGACGTCGAACAGCGCGTTCGGCCCCGGATGGAACGGCGAACCGTCGTAGAGCACCGCGGTCGCGCCCGACGCGAGCGCCGACGCGAGCCAGTTCCACATCATCCAGCCCGTCGTCGTGAAGTACATGACCCGGTCGCCGGGGCGGATGTCGCAATGAAGTTGATGTTCCTTCAAGTGCTGGAGCAGCACGCCGCCCGCGCGGTGCACGATGCACTTCGGAACGCCGGTCGTGCCCGACGAATAGAGCACGTACCACGGGTGGTCGAACGCGAACTGCTCGGGTGCGAACGGTGAACTGCGGTGGGGCGCGAGGAACGCCTCCCATCCCGCGGTGTCGGGGGGCGAGTCGCCCACCACGACCGTCGCCCGCAAGGTGGGCAGGCCGGCCCGGATTTCGTCGAGCCGCTCGAGGCAGTCGAAGCGCTTGCCGCCGTAGAGATAGCTGTCGGCGGCGAAGAGCACGACCGGTTCGATCTGACCGAACCGGTCGAGCACGCCGTGAGCGCCGAAATCGGGTGAGGTCGACGAGTACACCGCGCCGATCGCCGCCGCGCCGAGCATCACGATCACCGCCTCGAGCGCGTTCGGCAGCCAGGTGACCACCCGGTCGCCGGGCTGCACGCCGAGCGAACGGAGCGCGGAGGCCATCGCCGCCGCGTCAGCACGCAACTCCTCCCATGATCGCGCCACGCGCCCTCCGGCCTCGTCGACCGCCACGAGAGCCTCCGCCTCAGGATCGACGCTGGCGCGCGGCCACAGGAGGTTCTCGGCGACCGACAGCCGCGCGTCGGGGAAGAAGCGGGTGCCCGCGAAGTGGTCGCCGTGTTCGACGACCACCGCACCCCGATCTCCGACGACCCCGCAGTCGTCCCACACGAGCCGCCAGAACTCCTCCGGTTGTTCGATGGACCACGCGTGCAGTGCGTCGTAGTCGGGCGCACCGGCCCGACGCCGGAACGCTGCGAGTCGGGTCGCGTCGGCCCGGTCGGCCGAGGGTGCCCAGAGCGGTGCGTCGTCGCGCATCACGGGGAGTTCAGACGGTCGTCATCGCCGGGGTGTTGACGAAATGTTGAGTCTTGATGAACGAGCGCGAGGATGCGGTCGGGGGGCAGATGCTTCTGGGTGACGCGCACGCTGAAGGGTGCGAGAGCGTCTTCTATGGCATTCGACAGCGCTGCGGGCGCGCCGATCGCGCCGGTCTCGCCGACGCCGCGGAAGTCGATCGGCCCCTGCGGCGGTGACTCGAGGTGCTCGATCTCGATCAATGGAACCTCGGCCGCGGTCGGCAACAGGTAGTCGAGCAGGGTCGTGGTGCGGAGCTGGCCGTCCTCGTCGTACACGACGCGTTCGAGCAGCACGGTGGCAAGGCCCTGCACGACACCGCCGGCGATCTGGCCGTCGACGATCGTTGGATTGATCATCTGTCCGCAATCCTCGACTACGAGGTAGCGGGGGATGCGCACGAGGCCGGTGGCGACGTCGACGTCCACCCAGCAGCAGTGCGCGGCGACCGTCCAGCCGCCTTCGGGAATGGCGAAGTCTGCGGTCGCCTCCAAGGCGTCGGGCGACTCGGCCGCGAGTTGGGCCAGATCCCATGCCGACGCAGGGACGCCCCGCGCGTGCACCTGCCCGCCGCCGAGCTCCACGTCGTGCGGATCGAGTTCGTGCTGTTCGGCGAAGGCGTCGACGATCCGCTCGCGCAACGCAGCCACCGCGCCCACGACCGCGCCACTCGCGAGGGTCGCGGCGCGGCTTCCCCCGGTCCCCACCGCGTTGAACGGCGTCGTTCCCGTGTGCCCGTGCACGACCCGAGCCTGGTCGACCGGGATACCGAGGCCGTCGGCTGCCAGCTGGGCCAACGTGGTCTCGTGGCCCTGACCGTGTGGCTGCTGGCTCGTGAACACGCTGACGGTCCCGTCGAGCTCGAGTCGGGCGCGAGCTTGTTGGGCCGAGCGTGACGACGAGCCGGCACCGAGCGCGGCGCTGTAGTCGGGAGGGCCGGGTGCAGCCTCGGCGAACACGCACATGCCGAAGCCGAGGTGTCGGCCCTGCGCGCGTGCTTCGGCCTGCTCACGGCGGAACCCAGGAATGTCGGCGAGTACACACGCGCGCTCGAAGGCCACGTGCGCGGTCATGTGCGCGACCGTCGGTCCGGTCGCCATTCGCCTCGGTTGCTCCTCGACAGTGATGAGGTTGCGTCGTCGGATCTCCGCCGGTTCCAGATCGAGCTCGCGTGCGACGAGGTCGATCATGCGCTCACGCGTCCAGCTCTCCGATTCCCACGGCCCTCGAAACGCGATGTACGTCGCGGTGTTCGAGGCCACCACCGTTCCCTCGAACGCGAAGTTGTCGATCCGGTACGCGTTGGGGAAGAGCACGCGCACGAGGTCGAGGTAGATCGACGGCGGCACCGTCGTCGGCTGGTACGCACCCTGGTTCACCGTCATGTTCACGCGGGCCCCGAGGATGGTGCCGTCGTTCGTCACCGCGAGCGCGACATCGAGCGCGTCGTCACGCGCGTGGCCGGCCGCGAGCAGGTTCTCGGTGCGATCCTCGATCCATTTCACCGGTCGGCCGACCATCCGTGCCGCGGCGCAGAGCGACAGCTCCTCGCGGCTGGTATAGGCCTTCTGGCCGAACGACCCGCCGATGTCGCCACAGCGCACGGTGACGAGATCCTGGGGATGGTCGAGCAGCGACGCGATCGCGCCCCGGAGCGCGTGCGGGTTCTGGTGCGCGACGTCGATTACGAGCTCGTTCGTGTCGGGGTGGAAGTCGGCGACGCACGCGCGTCCCTCGAGCGGAACGTTGGCCATGCGCTGTTGCTCGAAGCACGCCGACACCACGCGATCAGCGCGCGCGAACGCATCCTCGGGATCGCCGTAGCGGTCCGATCGGTGGAACATCACGTTGGTGCCGAGCTCGTCGAACAGCGGCGGGCTTTCGGGATCCAGCGCTTCCGAGATCGTCGTGATCACCGGGAGCGGGTCGATGTCGACCAGGACCAGCTCGCACGCGTCCTCGGCGAGGGCGCGCGTCTCTGCGACCACGATCGCGAGCGGCTCTCCCGTGACCCGTACCTTGTCGTCCGCGAGTGCTCGATATGACGGCGTCGCAAGGCTCGGCGGGCCGTAGGGCTTCAGTTCATCGACCACGCCGTCGAGGTCGGTCGCGGTGAGCACCAAAGCAACACCGGGTGCCTCTCGTGCAGCACTCGCGTCGACGGTCAGCACCCGACCGTGCGCGACGTGGCTCCGCACGAACGCCGCGTGCAGCATGCCGGAAAGCTGGATGTCGTCGACGTACCGTCCGCGACCGGTCAGGAGTCGCGGGTCCTCGACCCGCGGCACCCGCGTACCGACCAGCTTCGTGTCCGCAGCGTCGTTCACTCAGTGCGAAGTATGCGCGCGGGCTGCACGCGCCGTGCGACTCGCGCCGGGATCGCCGCCGCCAGGATCCCGACCACGAGGGCAAGGATGCTGATCACGAGCACCAAGAGGAAGGGCGTCGACGGCTCGGGCACCACGTCGAGCTGCCGGGCGAACACGTTCCAGAGCCACCGTCCGGCGATGATGCCGAGCGGGACGCCGACGAGCAGCCCCACGCCCACCGTGACACTCGCCTGCCAACGCACGGTCGCCGACAACTGGCGCCGGGTGAAACCGAGCGTCTTCAGCAGCGCCAGGTCGCGCCGGCGCCGCCGAACCGACGAGCCGAGCGTGAGGGCCAGCGACGCCAACGCCGCGAACACCAGTGCGGCAGCGAGGATCATGGGTGAAGCACCGATATCGGTGGCGTTGACGATCTCGGCTGGACGCTGCGCGCGCACGACGACGATATCCCCGGTGGTGTCGGCGATGTTCGGTGCCGCTCGCCGAAGGTGCGCGAGTGCCGCCGTGTGGTCGACTCCGTCGCGGAACCGTACGAAGATCACGTTGGGCCCGACCGCGCCGGCGGAGACCGAGCGCGCGTAACCGGGTACAAGCGTAGAGTCGACCATTGCGCCGACGCCGAGCGATGTGTACGCGCCGTGCACGATGCCGATCGTGGGAAGGGTCGCAGTGCCGACGATCCGCAGCGACTTCCTCGCCGAACCCTCGCCGATGGTCACGGTATCGCCGACGTGCTTGCCGAGTTGGTGGAGCGTCTGCGAACCCAGCACGACCTCGTGGGCCGATTCGATCGAGCGTCCCTCGAGGATCGGCGGGTGCACGCTTGCTCCGGGCGTGACGCCGAGCAGCGGCACGTTGGTGCCGTCGAGCGCGTCGGCACCAAAGAAGGCACCGGCCCACGCGTCAACATTTGGATCGTCATCGAGCACCTTGTGGGCGACGTCCACGCGCGCGTTTCCGTAGCCTGCGCTGTCGAGGAGCGTGGCGTCCCACGACCAGCCGAACAGGCGCGGCTGGTCAACGAGCGTGTTGAGGCTGCTCCCGAACGTCGTTGCGGCGACCAGTGCGAGCATCGCGATCGCGACGCCGAGCATCACCGACCGGACGGGTGCGGCGGTGCGACCTCGCCCCGGCTCCATGGCCAGCCGCAAGCCGGCGACGCCGGCCGGTGAGAGGCCCGCTCCCTGCGCGGCCGCCACGAGCTTCGACGGGCGCGCTGTGGGTGACTGCTCGGGGAGGCGGTGGGGTCCGGCCCGCCACGCGGTGAACCCGACCACGGTAGCGAGCACCGCGCCGAGGAGGAGCGCGCCGAGACCGAGCATTGCCCAGTCGGCGTCGAAACCGGGTGCGACCTCTACCGCGCGTACCTTCCCGATCGGCATGAATGGCGATGCGGCAACCGCCAGGACGACGGCGAGCGCGGCGCCGGCGAGCACCGCGAGGAGGGGGCCCGTTGCGGCCGCGACGCTCGACACACGGGGCGAGGCACCCATCGCGCGTAGCACCGCGCGCTCCTCGCGTTCTGAGCGCAGCTGACGGCTGAGCGCCAGCCCGACGAGCACGAGGCATGCGAAGAACGCGATGGCCCCGAACAGCGTGAGCGCGATGGAAAGAGGTCGCACCGCCTGCTGCGTGTGGAACGTCGTGACGGAGGTGACGCGGAAGAACTGAGCACTGTCCGCATCGAGGAGGCCCAGGTACCGCTGCTTCACCGCATCGACGTCGGCGTCGCCGCGCTTCAACACGAGTCCCTGCCACTCGTACTGCACGTAGGGGAGCGCCTTCCGCGTGTACGCGGGTGTGAGGAGCATCAGCGATGAGCGGTCGGCGTCATCTTGCACGACCTCTTCGGGGAACAACCCGATGCCGACGACCGTCGCGGTCATGCGGAGCTTCGGAGGCGTCGGGTTCTCGAAGAAGTCCTGGCTGATGTCGTTCGGGTCCCACGTGCCGAGTTGGAGTCTCTGGCCGACCCGGTACCCGAACCGCTTCGCCGCGGTCTCGTTCACGGCGATCTCGTCGATGCGGTTCGGATTCGGCAGCCGGCCCTGCGTGGGCGTAAAGCGGTCCTGGTCGAAGAATCGGCCGTCGAGGCTGGCGAGCGCCTCGAAGTTCTCGCTGAACGCGGGCTTCCCGCGCACGATGTGCGCGACGGGCGGCGCGACGTAGACACTCGAGCGCTTCACCTCGGGGAACGACGAGATCGTCGCGACGTTCTTGGGGTCGTACTGACCGGTGTCGACCGCCATGGTCGACGCGTGCGCGGCGCGCAGGAACCGCGGGTACGCCGACTGCGTCCGTCGCGCTCCCGCGAACGCGAAGAGGCTCAGTCCTCCGGTGATCCCGAGCAGGACCACGATGCCGAGGTAGCCCCGCCAGCGACTGCGGAACGTCGACCGGAACCAGTACACGGCGAAGCTCACGAAGCCATCAGAGCGCATCGCGCCGAGTCCGTGAAGGGGACCAGCCCCGTCAACCGGGTGATGCCAGCATCCCGGCAGGGGGTCTCAGAGCCACTGCCCCTCGAGCTCGGACAGGTCGAGCGAGCCGCCCTGCGCCGGCACCACATAGTTGTTGAGCCGCTCGGGCTTCCAGATGCTCGTGAGCCCGCGTGCGTTCTTGCCGATGCCGCCCGTGTGGGCCAGCCGCATCGCCTGGGCGTGCGCGCCGCGGCTCAACGCGGACTCTGCCACCTCCACACTCTCCCACGCGGAGAACGTCCAGTTGCGCTTGCCGACCGTCGCGAAGCAGCTACCGAGGTAGCCGGGGTTCTCGAGGAGGTCGACGACGATCTTCTCGGTCGCCTCGGTGAGCGCGCCGGCGTCGTCGGATTCGACCTCGATCCACGTGACGGTGAATGCGGCTGGGATCGTCTCCCGGCCGGTGTCGACGCGAATGCCGAGCCCGAAGCGAAGGAACGGATCCATGTCCGCGGGGCTGAGATGTACCTGCAGTCCGAGCTGCGTGAGCATCAGCCCGGTGTCGAAGTAGCCGACCACCTTGCTGATGCGGTCGGCATCGGGGTCGTAGGTGAGGAAGTCGGCACCGGGGAGGTCGACGGTCCCTCCGGTCGCCGGGCCCATCGGTGTGGCACCCGTGTTGGTGCCCTGCATGCGCCACTCCGCGGCGGCCGAGGTGGGGCTCGTGGGCGCGACCGTGCCGAGCTCGAAGTGCAGGTCCGGGAAGCCGCCGACGAGACTCGCCACGCTCGCGGCGAGCGCGTCACCACCCAGCGGACCTCCGGTCGTCGGATCCTCGTACGTGCCGCCGTCGGTGAGCGCGGCGACGACTGCGCCAGCATCTTGCGCGTTCCAGGCCTCGAAATAGCGGTCGAGAGCATCCGTGAGGGCCATGAGCATTCCTTTCTGGGCGCGGACGTGTTGATGCTCCCACACCGTGTCTTCTGCGGGTATCCTGGCTGTCGACCGTGAAGGAAGTCCTGTGAGGCTTCTACGGAGGAGACACGCATGACCGCCGCGTCCCGCGCCGGAAAGAACACAACGCCTGCGACCGCCTCGGCCCACGATCCGGATGGCGGTCGTTTCGTGTTCCGGGCCGGTGTGTTCGACGCTGCCGACGTGCGCCGCGCTCATACCCGGATCGCCCACGAGATCGTGGAGCGCAACCACGGCGCCGAAGGAGTCGTGCTCGTCGGCCTCTATACCCGCGGCCTCACGATCGCCCGCCGGCTGGCCACTGCGATCGAGGAGTTCGAGCACACCAGCGTTCCCGTCGGCGCGCTCGACGTCGCGTTCTTTCGCGACGACATCGGCCTCCGCGCGGTGCAGCCGCTCGGGCCTACCGAGATCCCTGTCGACGTCGCCGGCAAGGTCGTCGTGCTCGTCGACGACGTGCTCTACACCGGTCGCACCGTGCGCGCCGCGCTCGACGCACTCTCCGAGCTCGGTCGGCCGCAGGCTGTGCAGCTTGCGATTCTCGTCGACCGCGGGCACCGCGAGCTGCCGATCCGCCCCGACTTCGTGGGGAAGAACCTCCCCACCCGGCACGGGGAGGACGTGCGCGTGCGGTTGGAGGAAGACGACGGCGTGCCCGATTCCGTCGAGCTCTGGGGCGAAGAAAATCCGGGAGAACCAAGTCCGGGAGAAGAGGCATGAAGCACCTGTTGTCGATCGCCGACCTCGACCGCGCCGCGATCGAGGAGCTGCTCGACCTCTCCGAGCACTTCCTCGAGGTCACCCAGCGCGACATCCCGAAGGTCCCCGCGCTGCGGGGCAAGGTGGTGGTGTCCCTCTTCTACGAAGACTCCACTCGCACCCGGATCTCGTTCGAGACCGCGGCGAAGCGGCTCTCGTGCGATGTCATGAGCTTCTCGGTGGGCAGCTCGTCGGTGCAGAAGGGTGAGAGCCTGCGCGACACCGTGCAGACGATCGAAGCGATGGGCATCGACGCGGTCGTCATCCGCCACCCCGCCGCCGGCGCGCCGCAGCGCGTCACCGGTTGGGTCGACGCCAGCGTGGTGAACGCGGGCGACGGCTGTCACGAGCATCCCACCCAGGCGCTGCTCGACGCGCTCACGTTGCGCCGCCATCTCGGGGCCGATCTCGGCGGCGCGCGCATCGCGATCGTCGGCGACATCCTGCACTCGCGGGTTGCGCGGAGCAGCGCGGCTGCGTTCGCGTCGCTCGGCGCGCACGTCACGCTGGTCGCGCCGCCCACGCTCCTCCCGCCGTCGCTCGAAGGCTGGCCGGTAGCGGTGAGCCACGACCTCGACGCGGTGTTGCCCGATGCCGACGTCGTGTACCTCCTCCGGATCCAGCACGAACGCCGCAACGCGTCGCTGTTTCCTTCTCTGCGCGAATACACCGCGCGCTACGGCCTCACCGTCGGGCGCGCCGCGGGGCTGCGCAAGGACACGCTCGTCATGCATCCGGGGCCGATGAACCGCGGCGTCGAGATCGCCGCCGAGGTCGCCGAGGGTCCGGCGTCGCTCATCACCGAACAGGTCACGAACGGCGTCGCGGTGCGGATGGCGGTGCTCTACTCGCTCTTGGGTCAGGAGGTCTCGCTTGTCTGAGCGAGAGGGAGTGAAGGATCTCGTCATTCGCGGCGGACGGGTCGTCGACCACGGCGGCGAACGCGTCGCCGACGTGTTGGTGCGCGGCGGGCACGTCGTCGAGGTCGGTACCGGGCTGTCCGGCGACGAGACCTTCGACGCGTCGGGCTGCGTCGTCGCGCCGGGGCTCGTCGATCTCCACGTGCACCTGCGCGAGCCGGGCATGGAGGAAGCCGAGACCGTCGAGACGGGGGCGCGCGCAGCCGCGCTGGGCGGCTTCACCGCTGTTGTCGCGATGCCCAACACCGAGCCCGCACTCGACGATCCCGCGATCGTCGCGTCGGTGCTGGCGGCGGGGGAGCGCGCCACGTGCACGGTGGTCTCGTCGGGTTGCATCACCAAGGGGCGCGCCGGCGAGGCGCTCGCGCCGATGGGCGAACTGCACCAACTCGGCGTTCGGATCTTCACCGACGACGGCGCATGTGTCGCCGACGCCGGCGTCATGCGACATGCGCTCGAGTACTCGCTGGCACTGCCGGGTGCGGTCCTCGCCCAGCACGCCGAGGACGCCGGGCTCGCGGGTAACGGCTCCATGCACGAGGGCGCGTGGTCGAGCCGTCTCGGCATTCCCGGCCGGCCCGCCGCCGCGGAAGACGTCATCGTCGCCCGCGACCTGATCCTCGCCGAGCTCACTGGTGCGCGCGTGCACTTCCTGCACGTGTCCACTGCCGGCGCGGTCGAACTCGTGCGGGCGGCGAAGGCGCGAGGGCTCGCGGTCACGGCCGAAGCCGCGCCCCACCACTTCACTCTCACCGACGAGTGTTGCGCGAGCTTCGACCCGGTGTTCAAGGTGCACCCGCCGCTGCGCACCGACGCCGACGTCGAAGCGATCAAGCGCGGCCTCGCCGACGGCACCATCGACGCCATCGCCACCGACCACGCTCCGCATCCAATGGAGCAGAAGGAGCGCCCGTTCGAGGAGGCGCCGGCCGGGATGCTCGGACTCGAGACCTCGCTCGCGCTCGCGCTCACCGAGCTGGTGGAACCCGGCGTGCTGTCGCTCGTCGACGCGCTGGCGCTGCTGTCGTGGCGACCCGCTGCCATCGCCGGCTTGGCGGATCACGGGCAGCCGATCGCGCCCGGCGCCGTCGCCAACCTGTGCGTGATCGATCCTGCGGTCAGCTGGGAGGTCGACGCGCTGCGCCTCGCGAGCAAATCCCGCAACACGCCGTTCGCCGGCCGCAAGCTCACCGGCCGTGTGCGCCACACCATCCTGCGCGGCGAACCGGTCGTCGTCGACGGCGAGGCCCAACGATGACGCGCTTCGTCGATTCAGTGTGCGAAAACGACCGCCAGGCGAACGTGGTTGCACAATGAATCGCGACGCGGTGCTCGTGCTCGCCGACGGCGCGACGTTCGAGGGTGAGGCGATCGGTGCCGACGCGCCCGTCACCACCGGCGAGGTCGTGTTCAACACCGCGCTGTCGGGCTACCAGGAGATCGTCACCGATCCGTCGTACGCCGGACAGGTGATCACGTTCACCTACCCACACATCGGCAACTACGGCGTCAATGCCGACGACAACGAGAGCCGCCGCCCGTTCTGTTCCGGCGTCGTGGTGCGCGATCTCGCGCGCCGCCCCAGCAACTGGCGCGCCGAGCGCTCGCTCGACGACCTGCTCCGCGAGCACGATGTCGGCGGCATCGCTGGGATCGACACCCGCCGTCTCACCCGTCACCTACGCGACGTTGGCGCATTGCCGGGAGCCTTCGGCATCGACGAGGAGGCGGTACGCGCCGCGGCCGCGACCGCGCTCACTACCGACGGCATCGACCTCGTCGCAACCGTCACCGCGAGCGAGCCCTACACCGCGGGCGACAACGGCGCGCCGTTCCGGGTGGTCGCGTACGACTTCGGGATCAAGCGCACGATCTTGCGCCACCTCGTGGGCGTGGGCTGTCACGTCGAAGTGGTGCCGGCGAGCACACCCGCGGCCGACGTCCTGGCCCGCGATCCCGACGGCGTGTTCCTCTCGAACGGACCCGGCGATCCCGCCGCGGTCGTGGGCGCGGCCGAGATCGTGCGCGGGCTCGTGGACGAGGTGCCGGTGTTCGGCATCTGCCTCGGTCACCAGATCCTCGGCCTCGCGCTCGGTGGCCACACCTACAAGTTGCGGTTTGGCCACCACGGCGCCAACCACCCGGTCCGCCACGTTGCGACTGGCCGGGTGGAGATCACGAGCCAGAACCACAACTACGCGGTCGACGCCGACTCGCTCGCCGGTGTGGTGGAGCTCACGCACGTGAACCTGAACGACGGTGTCGTCGAGGGCATCCGCGTGCTCGACGCGCCGGCGTACTCGGTGCAGTACCACCCCGAGGCGGGGCCTGGCCCTCACGACGCTCGTTACCTGTTCGACGACTTCATCGCGCTGATGAGTACCTGATGCCGAAGCGGACCGACCTCCAATCCATCCTCATCATCGGGAGCGGCCCGATCGTCATCGGGCAGGCCTGCGAGTTCGACTACTCGGGTACGCAGGCGTGCCGCGTGCTCCGGGACGAGGGTTACCGCATCGTCCTCGTGAACTCGAACCCGGCGACGATCATGACCGACCCCGAGTTCGCCGACGCTACGTACGTGGAGCCGCTCGATCTCGCCAGCCTCACCCGCATCATCGAGCGGGAGCGGCCCGACGCGCTGCTCCCCACGCTCGGCGGGCAGACCGCGCTCAACCTTGCCATCGAGCTGCACGAGGCGGGTGTGCTCGAGCAGTTCGGTGTGGAGCTCATCGGCGCGAGCGTCGAGGCGATCCGCACCGCGGAGAACCGGCACGAGTTCAAAGCGGCGATGGAGGAGATCGGCCTGGCGGTGCCGCCTTCGGGCTTCGCGTACACGCTCGAGGACGCAATGGCGATCGCCGAGCAGGTTGGCTACCCGCTGATCGTGCGACCGTCGTTCATCCTCGGTGGCGGTGGCACGGGCATGGCGTGGAACACCGACGAGATGCGCCGCGTCGCCGAGCACGGTCTCGCGACGAGCCCGGTATCAGAAATTCTCGTGGAGCAGTCGGTCGCAGGCTGGAAGGAGTTCGAGCTCGAGGTGATGCGCGACCACGCTGACAACGTCGTCGTCGTGTGTTCCATCGAGAACTTCGACGCGATGGGCGTGCATACCGGCGACTCCATCACCGTCGCACCTGCACAGACGCTCACCGACGTCGAGTACCAGCGCATGCGCGATGCCGCCTTCGCGTGCATCCGCCGGATCGGCGTCGACACCGGCGGCTCGAACATCCAGTTCGCGTTGAATCCGATGAACGGAGACATGGTCGTCATCGAGATGAACCCGCGCGTGTCGCGCAGCAGCGCGCTCGCGAGCAAGGCAACCGGTTTCCCGATCGCCAAGATCGCGGCGCGGCTCGCCGTTGGCTACCGGCTCGACGAGATCATGAACGACATCACGGGCGAGACACCGGCATCGTTCGAGCCCACCATCGACTATGTGGTCACGAAGGTGCCGCGCTGGGCATTCGAGAAGCTGCCCGGTGCCTCGCCCGTCCTCGGCACGATGATGCAGTCGGTCGGCGAGGTGATGGCGATCGGGCGCACCTTCCCCGAGTCCCTCCAGAAGGCGATGCGATCCCTGGAGACGGGCCGCGCGGGGCTCAACGGCGACCCGGGCGAGCGCGAGTACGACGCCCACAGCACCGACGAGCTCGTGCGCCTCGTGGCAACGCCAACTCCGGAGCGGCCGTTCCTGCTCGATGCCGCGCTGCGGCGGGGCGTGTCGATCGAGCGTCTCTCCGAGGTAACCGGGATCGACCCGTGGTTCCTGGACCATCTCTTCGTGCTCTGCGAGACGCGGGCGTGGCTAGTTGATCGGGCCGCCGACGACCTGAGCCGTGCGGACTGGCGGCGTGTCAAGCGGCTCGGGTTCTCGGATGCGCAGTTGTCGTACTTCTGGGGCGTTCCGGAAGAGCAGGTCAACGCCTCGCGCCGCGCCGTCGGGGTGGAGATCACCTACAAGACGGTCGACACGTGCGCGGCGGAGTTCGCGGCGCGCACGCCGTATCACTACGGCACCTACGAAGACGAGGACGAGGTCGAGTCAGTCGACCGGCCGGCGGTGGTGATCCTCGGCAGTGGGCCCAACCGTATCGGCCAAGGAGTGGAGTTCGACTACTGCTGCGTGCACGCCGCCTTCGCGCTGTCGGACGCGGGCTTCGAGACGGTGATGCTCAACTGCAATCCCGAGACCGTCTCCACGGACTACGACACCAGCGATCGCCTCTTTTTCGAGCCGCTCACTCCCGAGGACGTGCTCGCGGTGTGCCACCGCCTGCAGGAGCGTTCGAGCGAGACAGGAGAGTTGGCGGGCGTGATCGTCGCTCTCGGCGGGCAGACGCCGCTGAAGCTCGCGCGCACGCTCGAAGCGGCGGGCATTCCCGTCCTCGGTACCAGCCCCGACTCGATCGACCTCGCCGAAGACCGCGAGCGATTCCAGCAACTCTGCGAGGACCTCGGGATTGCGCAGCCGCCGGGCGGGATCGCCGGCACACCGGAAGCGGCGCGCGCAGTTGCCGAGCGGCTCGGCTTCCCGGTACTGGTCCGGCCGTCGTACGTGCTGGGCGGGCGCGCCATGCAGATCGTCTTCGACGCCGACAGCCTCGACGCCGCGATGGCGGAGATGGCCACCGAAGGGTCGCTCGGGCGTGAAGGTGGGTTGTCGGCCGAGCGTCCGGTGCTGATCGATCGGTTCCTCGAAGACGCCATCGAGGTCGACGTCGACGCGCTTCGGGATGGCAGTGGCGAAGTCGTGATCGGTGGCGTGATGGAGCACATCGAGGAAGCCGGTGTGCATTCGGGTGACTCGGCCTGCGCTATCCCGCCGCAAACTCTCGACGCGGCGACCGTCGCCACCATCGAGGCGAACACGCGCGCGCTCGCCCACGCCCTCGACGTGCGCGGACTGCTCAACGTGCAATACGCGGTGAAAGACGGTCAGGTGCTCGTGCTCGAGGCGAACCCGCGCGCGAGCCGCACTGTGCCGTTCGTGAGCAAGGCCACCGGCGTGCCGCTCGCGAAGGCGGCAGCGCGCGTGATGGTGGGCGCGACGCTGGCCGAGCTCCGCGACGAGGGTCTCCTGCGCCCACCCGCCGGGGGCGGGCACATCGCCGTGAAGGAGGCGGTGCTGCCCTTCGACCGGTTCCCCGACGTCGACACCATCCTCGGGCCTGAGATGCGCTCCACCGGCGAAGTCATGGGAATCGACCGCTCGTTCGGTCTTGCGTTCGCGAAGAGCCAGACCGCGGCTCGGAACCGCCTGCCGCGCTCGGGCACGGTGCTGTTCTCGCTCGCCGACCGCGACAAGCCCTCGGGCATGGTCGTGGCGAGGCGCTTCGCCGAACTCGGGTTCGGGATCGTGGCTACCGCCGGCACCGCGGCCGCGCTCGAGGCCGAGGGCTTGATCGCCGAGGCCGTGATCGGAAGGCTGACCGACGGCGACGGCGCTCTCGGCCTCGATGCCGTCGAGCTGCTCTCCTCGGGCAAGATCGACCTCGTCGTGAACACGCCCCGCGGCCGCGGACCCCGCGCCGACGGCGCCCACATCCGCCGCACCGCGACCGCCCGGGGCATTCCGTGCGTCACCACGGTGGCCGCGGCCCTCGCCGCTTCGGCCGGGATCGTCGAGTGGTCTCGCCACGAGCCCGAGGTGCGCTCCCTGCAGGAGTACCACCGCGACGGCCAGCTCCGGCTGGACGTGTGATGGCGCGCCCCCCCCACCAAACCGGCGTCAGTACGCCTCGTAGAGCGAGGTCTTCTGACGCAAGTTCGGTGGAGATGGGGGTCAAGCTCGGGTCACTCGAGCTGGCGAACCCGATCGTCACCGCGTCGGGGACGTACGGGCACGGAGCCGAGGTCGCCCGACACGGCGATGCGCGTCTCCTCGGCGCGATCACCACCAAGTCGGTGACGGTCACCGAGTGGAAGGGGAAGCCCGCGCCGAGGTTGCACATGACCTCGGCCGGGATGCTCAACGCGGTGGGCCTCCAGGGTCCCGGCGTCGCCGCGTGGATCGAACACGATCTGCCCGGGCTCCGAGCGGTCGGCGCGCGTGTGATCGCGTCGATCTGGGGACACACGGTCGAGGAGTTCGCGGGCGCCGCCGAATTGCTGCGGCCTGCGCTCAGTGACCTTGTTGCGATCGAGGTGAACGTGAGCTGCCCGAACCTGCAAAATCGTTCTGAAATGTTCGCGCACGATCCCGATGCCACCGCGAGCGCCGTACGCGCGGTCGTCGATGTGGGGCTCGGGTTGCCTGTGTTTGCAAAGTTGTCTCCGAATGTGACTGATCTCACGGTGATCGCGCACGCCGCGGTCGATGCCGGCGCGACCGGGCTCACACTCGTGAACACCCTGATGGGCCTGCTGGTGGACGCGGAGACGCGCCGGCCGGTCCTCGGCGGCGGGGGCGGCGGCCTGTCCGGGCCCGCGATCAAGCCGGTCGCGTTGCGCGCCGTTCACGACGTCACCCGCGCGTTGCCGCAGATTCCGGTGATCGGCACCGGGGGAATCCAGTCGGGCATCGACGCAGTGGAGATGTTGCTCGCCGGCGCGAGTGCTGTGAGTGTCGGTACCGCGAGCTTCCTCGATCCGCGCGCTCCGTACCGCGTGCTCGACGAACTCGTCGACTGGTGCGCGCGTCACAACGTCGCGCGCGTCAGCGATCTCATTGGCGCAATGGAGGAACGATGACAACCGCAGACCCGCGTGACCATCTGGTTCTCGTGCTCGACGTCGAGCGTCTCGATGACGCGCTCGCCTACGCGGAGCGCATGTCGACGTGGTTCAGCATCGTCAAGGTGGGTTACGAGCTCTACGCCGCCGCCGGGCCCGAAGCCTTCGATGCCTTGCACCATAAGGGCTTCCGGGTGTTCGCCGACCTGAAGCTCCACGACATTCCCACCACCGTCGAACGCGGAGCTCGTGCGATCGGCCGGCACGGAGTCGAGTTCCTGAACTTCCACGCCGCCGGCGGTGAGACGATGTTGCGCGCGGGAGTGGAGGGTTTGCGCGACGGCGCGCGCGACGCGGGGCACGCGCAACCGATCGCGCTCGCGGTCACCGTGCTCACCAGCGACGCGAATATCGACGCACTCGAGTCGCGCATGGAGACGGCCGCGAATGCAGGGTTCGACGGTGTCGTGTGCGGCGGTCCCGACATCGCGATCGCGCGCGCACACAACCTGCGCACGATGGTTCCCGGCATCCGTCTTCCCGGCGGCGAGACGCACGATCAGGCTCGTGTCGACACACCGGGCGACGCCATCACTCGCGGTGCGGACTGGATCATCCTCGGCCGTGCCGTGGCCGCGGCGGACGACCCGGAACGAGCGGCCGAAGAGACTACGCGCGACGTCGCCGCCGCGCTTGCCCGCACATCGGGGTGACCGGTTGCACGAAAAGGTGGCCTGCGTATACTGAGCGCCGCTGTCGTCCCGGAGGTCGCCGGATGCCGTTGCCACCTGCGCTCACCCCCGAGCAGCGTCATGCTGCACTCCAGAAGGCGGCGGAAGCCCGTCGCCAACGCGCGGAGGTGAAGGCGAAGCTGAAGCAGGGCTCGCTCGGTCTCGAGGACCTGTTAGACCAGGGCACGCGCGACGACGCGCTCGCGAAGCTCAAAGTTGTCAGCGTGCTCGAATCGCTCCCCGGCGTCGGCAAAGTGCAAGCGCGCCGGATCATGGAAGAGCTCGACATCAGCGAGAGTCGTCGCCTCCGCGGGCTGGGTCGCAACCAGCGCGAGGGTCTGCTGTGTCACCCGAAGATCGTGCGCGGGGCCTGACCTGGCAGTTCTCCTTGTGATCGCCGGCCCGTCGGGGGTCGGCAAGGGCACAGTCGTCCGCAAGCTCCTGGAGCGGGACCCGTCGATCTGGCTCTCGGTCTCGGCAACGACGCGCGCGCCACGGCCCGGCGAGGTCGACGGTGTGCAGTACCGCTTCGTCAGTCGTGATGAGTTCGAGGCGTTGCGCAGCCGGGGCGGTCTCCTCGAGGCGTTCGAGGTCTTCGGCCACTCGTACGGCACCCCGCGGGCGTCCGTGGAGGAGCACCTGGCTGCTGGGCAGGACGTGCTGCTGGAAATCGACGTCCAGGGCGCGCTGGCGGTCCGGGAGGAGTTTCCCGACGCGCTCCTCGTGTTCGTCAGGCCGCCGTCACGCGAGGAGCAGCGCCGGCGCCTGGTCGAGCGCGGGGTGGACGATCCGGCCGAGATCGAGCGTCGCCTCGCCGCCGCGGCCACCGAGGAGGCCCACGCGGGCGAGTTCGACGCAGTGGTCGTGAACGACGACGTAGATGCGGCTGTCGACGAGGTGGCTGGTATCCTGATGTCCCGCCGATCGGCGCAGTAATGCGCCCTTTCTCTCGGCTTGTCTGAGTTCCTTGCCCTCGTTTCACAGAATTTGGAGTTGCCCACATGCCCGAGCGACGCACCTCGCTCATGACGCCCCGCATGGAGAGCCTGCTCGAGCGGGTCGACTCCAAGTTCACGCTGGTCACTTTGTCCGCAATGCGAGCGCGCGAGATCAACGACTATTACAACCAGTTGGGCGAAGGCCTGGGCAAGATCGTGCCGCCGCAGGTGAACTCTGTCTCGCGCAAGCCGCTCTCGATCTCGCTCGAGGAGATCGAAGTCGGCAAGATCGAGGCAGTGCCGCTGCCCGTAGAGGGCGACGACGAGGCCGAAGGTGACGAGAGCGCCGAGGGCACCGACTCCACCGAGCCCATCGAGGCCTGAGCCCCACCAGGCTGCCTCCGCCATGGCGCCCAATCTGACCGCGTTGCACGGCAGGCGTGTCGTGCTCGGTGTGAGCGGCGGTATCGCCGCGTACAAGGCCATCGAGGTCTGCCGCCAGCTCGTCGCTGCCGGCGCGCACGTCATGCCGGTGCTCACGGAAGACTCGTTGCGCTTCGTCGGCGCGCTCAGTTTCTCCGCGCTCGCGTCGGAGCCCGCACGCACGTCGCTCTTCGATGCACCCGAGCCCATCCCGCACACGCGCCTCGGACAGTCGGCCGATCTGATCGTGGTCGCGCCGGCCACCGCGAAGCTGCTGGGCAAGTACGCAGCCGGGATCTCCGACGATCTGCTCACCGCGACGCTCCTCGCAACCCGTGCGCCCGTGCTCGTGGCACCGGCCATGCACACGGAGATGTGGGAGCACCCGGCGGTGCAGGACAACATGGCGACGTTGCGCCGCCGCGGCGTCCACGTGGTGGGCCCCGAGAGCGGGCGGCTGGCAGGCGGCGACGCGGGAGCGGGCCGCCTCGCCGAGCCCGAGGCCATCGTCGCGGCGGCGGCGAACGTCCTGGCCCAGTCGGGTGATCTCGTCGGGGTCCGTGTGCTCGTCACCGCAGGCGGCACGCGCGAACCGATCGACGCCGTGCGAGTGATCACCAACCGCTCGTCCGGGAAACAGGGCTACGCGGTCGCCGAAGTCGCAGCCCAGCGCGGTGCCGCAGTCACGCTCGTCACCACCATCGGCAGGCCCGCGCCGCCCAGCGTCGAGATCGTGAACGTGCAGACGGCAGCCGAGATGCAGGAGGCGGTCCTCGCACGCGCGCCCGACATGGACGTCATCGTCCAAGCGGCTGCGGTGGCCGACTTCCGACCCAAGGAGCCACCGGAGCACAAGCTCAAGAAGGACGAGGGCATCCCCGACATCGTGCTCGAACCCACGCACGACTTTTCTCTCGATCTGGGCCGCGCCAAGCGCCCGGGTCAGGTGTTGGTCGGGTTCGCGGCGGAGACCAACGACCTCGTGGTCAACGCGAAGAGAAAGCTCGAGTCGAAGCGCCTCGACCTGATCGTCGGGAACAACGTCGCCGAGCCCGACGCCGGCTTCGAGGTCGACACCAATCGTGCGGTCATCCTCGACGCTGCGGGTGGTGTCGAGCCTCTTCCGCTGCAGTCGAAGATCGACCTCGCCGGGGTGATCCTCGATAGGGTTCACGCCTTGCTCGCCGCCAAGGAAGCGAAATGACTGAGCGATACACGTTTACGTCGGAGTCGGTCACGGAGGGCCACCCCGACAAGATGTGCGACCAGATCAGCGACTCCGTGCTCGACGCGATCTTGGAGCAGGATCCGCAGAGCCGCGTGGCATGCGAATCGCTGTGCACCACGGGCCTCGTCGTGGTGGCCGGTGAGATCTCCACGCGTGCGTATGTCGACTTCCAGCGGGTCGTGCGCGACACCGTGCACAGCATCGGCTACACCGACGCGTCGTACGGCTTCGACTCCAAGACGTGCGCCGTGATCACGTCGATCGACGAGCAGTCGCCCGACATCGCGCAGGGCGTCGACAAGGCGAAGGAAGTGCGCGACGGCGTCAGCGACCGGTTCGACGAGGTGGGCGCCGGCGACCAGGGGATGATGTTCGGCTACGCGTGCGACGACACGCCCGACCTGATGCCGATGCCGATCTGGCTCGCGCATCGACTTGCCCGGCAGCTCGCCCAGGTGCGCAAGGACGGCACCCTCGATTACCTGCGGCCCGACGGCAAGACCCAGGTGAGCATCGCGTACGAGGACGGAGTCGCGAAGCGGCTGTCGACGGTGTTGATCTCGAGCCAGCACGCGCCGGGCGTCGATATCGAGGGGGCGATGAAGGCGGATCTGCTCGAGTACGTCATCAGGCCCACGTTGCCGGAGCAGTTCGCGAACGACGACTTCGAGGTGTTGGTCAACCCCACCGGCGCGTTCGAACTCGGCGGCCCGCACGCCGACTGCGGACTCACCGGCCGCAAGATCATCGTCGACACCTACGGTGGCATGGCCCGCCACGGCGGCGGAGCGTTCAGCGGCAAGGATCCCACCAAGGTCGACCGGTCGGCGGCCTACGCGGTCCGCAACGTCGCGAAGAACGTCGTGGCCGCGGGGATCGCGACACGGTGCGAGGTGCAGGTTGCGTACGCGATCGGCATCTCGCATCCCGTCTCGATGATGGTCGAGACCTTCGGCACGTCGGAGATCGACCCGCAGAAGCTCCCGGCCCTGCTGCAGGAGCATTTCGATCTTCGTCCGGCCGCGATCATCGAGCGGCTCGACCTGCGCCGGCCGATCTTCCGTAACACCGCGGCCTACGGGCATTTCGGGCGCTCCGACCGCGATTTCACCTGGGAGCGGACGGACAACGCCGACGAGCTCGCGGCCGCAGCGAAGGCGCTTGCGTAAGCGAGCGCCGTGATCGAGGAGAGAGCGGTCGGAGGTCGGCGTGAGCCGACCGACAGCGAGCGACGGACATGAAGGCGCTTGCGTAACACGCGCGTCTGCCGAGTTCAGCCCGACGTTCCCGCAATACACCGCGCGTTCGACTACGCGCTCCCCGACGCCTTGGCGCGGGACGTGCGGATCGGCACGATCGTGCGCGTCCCGCTGCACGGTCGTCGCGTGCGCGGCTGGGTGCTCGATCCCGACGTGGCGGCACCCGAGGTCGAAGGCGCGCGTCTGCGAGAGCTGATCGCGGTCGTGTCGGCCGGACCACCAGCTGACGTCGTCGACCTGTGTCGCTGGGGAGCGTGGCGCTGGGCAGGACCGCTGGCCACGTTCCTCCGCGCCGCGTCCCCGCCCAACGTGGTTCCTGCCGACATCGAGCCTGAGCTCGCGACCGCGGTGTACCCGCCGTCCCTGGAGGCCCCCGGCGCACCGCTGATGATGGTCCCCCCTGACGTCGACCTCGCCGGTGTTGCCGCGCGACTGGTCGCGCCCGAGGGTTCGAGCATCGTGATCGATCCGGACGCCGACCGCGCGGCGCGCCTCGTCGGCATCTTCGAGAACCACGGGCGCGAAGTGCTGAGCCTGCGTTCCGATCACACCGCGGCGGAGCTCACCGCGGCGTGGGGCCGTGCCCGGGCCGGCGCGTGCATCGTCATCGGTGGCCGCACCGCGGTCTGGGCCCCGGTGCCGGATCTCACCCGCATCGTGGTGGTCGACGAGGCCGACGAGGCACTCGAGGAGGAGCGCGCACCCACGTGGAACGCACGCGAGGTCGCGCTCGAACGCGCGCGTCGCGCCGGAGCAACGATTCGGATCGCCACACCGGCACCGACCGTCGACGCGCTCGAGGCGCTCGGCGAAGCTCCCGCGCCGGACGCGCGTGTCCCCTGGCCGCGCGTCACGGTCGTCGACACGCGGGACGAGCCCCCAGGGCAGGCGCTGCTGACGGGCGTGCTCGCCGACGAGCTTCGCCGTGTGCGCGACGCCGGCGGTCGATCCGTCTGCGTGTTGAACCGCAAGGGACGGGCGCGGCTGCTCGCGTGCCGGACGTGTAGCGAGCTGGCCCGTTGCGAGCGGTGCGGCGCGACCGTGCGAGAAGACGACGCCGGCCTGACGTGCTCACGCTGCGGCACCGTGCGACCCCCGGTCTGCCTCCACTGCCACGGCACCCGCTTCCGAGCCGTCCGACCCGGAGTGACCCGTGTTCGCGAAGACCTCGCGGCGCTGCTCCCGCGGGCGATGGTCGCCGCGGTCGATGCCGCGACGGAGCTGGTGCCCGACGCCGACGTGCTGATCGGCACCGAAGCCGTCTTGCACCGCACGCCGTCGGGTAGGCCGGTCGGCTTGGTGGCGTTCCTCGAGCTCGACCAGGAGCTCCTCGCCCCGCGCGCACGCGCCGCGGAGCAAGCGCTGTGGCTCCTCGTCCGTGCTGTCCGTCTGCTCGGGCCGCGCGAAGCAAGGGGTGTGCTGCTCCTCCAGACCCGCTTGCCCGAACACGAGGTGGTGGTGGCCGCGGGCCGCGGTGAGCCACTCGTGGTGGCCGACGCCGAACGCGCACGTCGCCGCGTGCTGGGCTGGCCGCCGTTCGGTGGCGCCGCCGAGCTCAGCGGCGACGCGATCGCGGTTCGTGCCGCGTGCGACGCTTTGCGCGTCGTCGGTACGGTCACCGTGCTCGGACCCGTCGACGATGGCAAGCGTGCGCTCGTCCGCGCCGCGACCGTCAACGACCTCTGCGACGCGCTCGCGTTGCCCGCGATCGAGGCCGCGCACGCGCTCGGCCACCTGCGAGTCGACATCGACCCCCGCCGGGCCTGAGCGGTTCTTACGCAAAACCCTCGGGTAACCTGGGCTGCATGTCGGCTTACGTGTTGCGGCTCTTCGGCGATCCGGTGCTGAAACAGCCCGCGCGCGATGTTGCCGAGATCACCGCCGATCTCATCCCCCTTGTGCACGGCATGTACGAGACGATGGCGGCCGCCGAGGGCGTCGGCCTCGCGGCCCCGCAGGTCGGAGTCCGCAAGCGCCTCTTCACGTACGACCTTCACGAGGGCGACGGCCCGGGCGTGGTGATCAACCCCGAGATCGTCGAGACCGAGGGCGAGGTCGAGTGGGAAGAGGGCTGCCTCTCGGTTCCCGGCTTCAAGTTCGAGATCGTTCGCGCCGAGCGGGTCACAATGCGCGGCATCGACCTCGACGGCAAGGAGATCGTGCTCGAAGGCGACGATCTGCTCGCCCGCATGATCCAGCACGAGGTCGACCACCTCGACGGCGT
>CAAGKR010309691.1_pt1 | contig 22154 bp, 20 predicted proteins | sample 2556971 | NCBI WGS metagenome assembly CAAGKR01 (sample SAMEA5207829, study PRJEB30636) | soil metagenome | biome: forest; feature: boreal; material: soil | place: USA | collected 2011-09 | depth 1 m | reverse complement strand
GATCACTCACGTGATCCGCGGCGAGGAGCACCTGTCCAACACGCCATACCAGCTGATGCTGATCGATGCTCTCGGTTACTCGAGGCCAACCGCGTATGCCCATATGCCGCTGATCCTTGCCAATGACGGCAGCAAGATGTCCAAGCGCAAACACGCGGAGCTCAACCTGATGCTGTACCGCGAGCAGGGCTACCTGCCCGAGGCGCTCATTAACTACCTGGTCCTGCTGGGGTGGAACCCTGGCACGTCACAGGAGATCTTCTCCTTCGACGATCTGGTCCGGGTGTTCTCTTTCGAGCGCGTCCAGCACGGTGGGGCCCGATTCGATTGGGAGAAGCTCAACTGGATCAACGGCGAGTACATCCGGGCGCTCGATGACGACGAGCTGGCGCGGCGGCTGCGTCCGTTCCTGCCCAAGCTGGACGAGGCAACCATCCAGCGCGCATGCCCCGCTCTGAAGACCCGCTTGCCGAAGCTGGCGGCGGCGGCGGACCTCCTCGAATACCTTTGGACTGACCCGCAGCCGCCTGCCCTCGATCCCGACGCGGTCGGACGGATCCGTGCCGCGGTCGCGGCATTGAAGGACGTGGCGTGGGAGCCTCCGGCGATCCACGAGGCGCTCATGAGCGTGGTCGAGGCCTCAGGGCTGGGGCCGAACAAGACCTTCATGCCGATCCGGCAGGCGGGGACGGGAAAGAAGATCTCGCCACCGATCGATCACACGCTGGCGCTCCTGCCCAAGGAGGTCGCGATGTCGCGCCTCGCTAGAGTTGCGGGTGACCCCGCTTGATACCGCTCAAAATCATCATCGACCTCGAGCCCAACCTGTTCAAGATCGGGCCGTTCCTGATCACGTGGCACGGCGTGTTCGCCGTGCTCGGAATCCTGGCCGGGGCGCGGCTCGGGCTGTGGCTGTTGAGCAAGGACGGCGTCGATGTCAGCCGCGGCGCGGACGGGGTCGCCTGGATGGTCGTGATCGGGCTGATCGGTGCCCGCCTCCTCTACGTCTGGGAGAACTTCAAGCTTTTCTCCGGCCAGCTCGGCCGCATCTTCCTCATCACCGAGGGTGGCATCAGCCAATGGGGCGGGCTCTTCGGCGCCATGGTCGGCGCCTACATCTGGGCCCGGCGCAACTCGTACTCCTACTGGAAGATCATGGATGCGGCCGGAGCCGGGGCCATGATCGGGCTCGCCATCGGCCGCATCGGAGATGTCATCAACGGTGAGCATCACGGCACCCCGACCAACCTCCCGTGGGGCGTCGAGTACGTCAACGCGGACACGCTGGGCATACCCGGCCAGGTGGTCCATCCAGAAGTCGCGTACGAGATGATTCTCACCCTCGTGGTGCTGGGAGCTCTGCTGCCCTTTCACCAGCGCCTGAAGGCGAAGCTGCCCGATGGCGTGCTCGGATTGATCTACCTAGGTCTGTACGGCGCGGGTCGCTTCTTTCTCAGCTACATGCGCACCGACCCGACCCTGCTCCTTGGCTTGCGCCAGGCGCAGCTGGCCTCACTGCTGATGGTGGTGATCGCGGTGGTCGCCGTGCCGATCCTGTTCCGGCGGGCGCGGCCAAGACCGGCCGAGCCCGAGCCGGCGAAAGCGGCGTGAGGGGCCTCGGTGACGATCACGAGGTCCCATCCAGACCGCCGCGCCAGCGCGGCAACGCCGAGATCTCGTGTGCTGTTCAGCCTAGCCGGATGAGCCCGCAGGGTGCCGCGGGCGCCGCGCAGCGCTGCCCCTGGCATTTCGGTCGAACCTCCGGGGCAGGACACTTCCCACCGAGCTGAGCAGCCGCCGTGCGAGGGCGGGCGCCTCTGGGTCGTGCTTGAAATAGACATGGACGTCATCGTGCGCGGCGACCGCGGCCTTCACGTCAGCCAGCCATGGCCTCAGCGACTGCACGGTGTAGCCGCGACGAAGGCGGAAGTAAGCGACCGGTCCGAGTTCGACGAGCGGCGCGCGCGGCCACTTCTCCTCGTCGGTGACGACGAGGGCGCCGCCATGAGCGCGGATCACACGATAGGTCTCGTCATCGAACCACGATTCGTGGCGAAACTCCGCCGCGGCAGGGCGACCGAGGGCGCCGAGCAGCGAGTCGAGCAGGTCGATGTTGCGCTGTCGTGCCGGAGGGAACTGGAGGAGGATCGGGCCAAGTCGATCGCCCAACGGAGCCAGGCGCTCGCCGATGATGCGCGCGAGCCCCACGCGGTCGAAGCCTTCGGCCGAGTAGGTGAGGCCGCGGTGCGCTTTCATGCAGAACCGAAAGGCTGCGGGAGTTCCATCCGCCCACTTCGAAAGCGTCGACTCCGGCGGTGTGCGGTAGAAGCTGCCGTTCAGCTCGACGCCGTTGAGACGCTCCGAGTAGTACTCGAGCATGCGAGCCCCGGGAAAACGGGCGGGATAGAAGATCCCCTTCCAGCTCGCATAACTGAAACCCGACGTGCCGGAGTAAAGGGTGCCGGCTATGACGCGGTCACTCTGGTGCGCCCTGGGCGTGCCCGGCCATCGCGTTGCGCGCGAGCGCGGGCAGGACGGGCCCGATTGATCGCTCTCGCATAACACGCTCGTGAAGTTGGCCGCAGGCCGCGTCTGCATCGCGCCCGCGTGTGTCGCGCACGGTGACGTTCAAGCCTTGTCCCTCGACCTGCTCTTTGAACCGCCGGATGGCGGCGCGGTCGGGAGCACGATAGGGCGTGTCCTCGACTGGGTTGAAGGGGATCAGGTTGACGTGCGCAAGCTTTCGCCGCAGCAGTCTGCCGAGCTCCTTCGCGTCGCGCTCGGTGTCGTTGACGCCGGCCAGCAGGACCCATTCGTAGCTGACTCGCCGACCGGTCTTTTGCGCATAACCCTGGGCGGCGTTGATCAGGTCCTGGAGGCGATATTTGCGGTTGATGGGCACGAGCACGTCTCGAAGATCGTCCCGCGCCGCGTGCAGGGAGATGGCGAGCGTGACAGGCAGCTTCTCCTCCCCCAGCTGTTCGATGCGCGGGATGAGGCCGCTGGTGGACACGACGATCCGCCGCGGACTGATGCCGAGCAGCTCGGTGTCGGCGAGCCGCCGCACCGACTCGATCACAGCCGGATAGTTGGCCATCGGCTCACCCATGCCCATGAAGACGACATGCGACAGGCGCCTCCCCTCGGCGCTCAGGAGGCGCACAGCGTCCATCGCCTGCTCGACGATCTCGTGGGCTTTGAGGTTCCGGCCGAACGGGAACTTGCCGGTGGCGCAGAAGGGACAGCCGATGGGACACCCGGCCTGCGATGAGATGCACAGCGTGGAGCGATCAGTTGGGCCCAACCTGCCCGCGCTTTTTGCGCGCCGATCCCCGTACCGCATCACCACCGCCTCGACCGAGTGCCCGCCGTCCAGCTCGTAAAGCGTCTTGGAGGTGAGCCCTCGATCGGCCTGCGTCGCCGCCACGGTCCGCAAAGAGGACGTGCGAAATTCGCGATCGAGAGCAACGCGCAACAGCTTGGGAATGTCGTGCATCTCCTCGAATGAAGCGGCCCCGCGCGCCAGCCAGCCCCACAACTGCCGGCGCCGGTAGGCGGGGGCATCGTGCGCGACCAACCAGGCCTCGAGCTCAGTCGCCGATAGCGAAAGGATGGCCGGCCGGGGTTCAGTCACACCGCCTACGATACCGGCGCTTCGTAAACCTCTTCTTCGCCGGTGGCTTCGACGCGCACGTGGCCGTCGTCGACCAGCTTCTCGAGGTGTGCGCGCATCGTCATCTCCGCGGCCGGCATCAGCTCCTCCCCCACCTCCGCTCCGTACACGCGTCGGGTCAGCTCGCGGGCGGTGCCGCGGCCGCGCCGGACCTCGGCCAGCACCTGGGCCTCGCGCTCCAGGCGGTGGGTCCGGTACTCGTCGATCTTTTGCAGCGCGTCGGTCACGGGATCCCAGTGCCCGGGGAACAGCATCTTCGGTCGGAGCGCGGCCACTTTCTCGAGCGACCGCAGATAGGCTGCGACGTTCCCTTCCGGATACGTGACCATCGAGCTGCCGCGCCCAAGCACCAGGTCACCGGTGAAAAGAGCGCGGTCGTCGGCGAGCCAGAAACAAAGGTGGTCCGAACTGTGGCCCGGCGTGTGCACAGCGATCAAGTTCAGCTTGCCCGCGCGGACCACGTCGCCGTCGCTGAGCTCGGGATACCTCAGCACCGATGCTTGATGTGGTCGGGCGAGGCGCTCGGCAAGCGGCAGATGGTCCGGGTGGGAGTGCGTCACCAGCACCACGCCGACCGTGGCGCCCGCCAGCCTGCGGTTGATTGCCGCCAGGTGGCTGTCGTCCTCCGGCCCAGGGTCGATGACCACCACGACCGGGCCCGCCTCGAGGATCCAGGTGTTCGTGCCCGGGCCGCTGTACGGGCCGGGATTGCCCGCCACGACCCGCGTGACTAGAGGCACGGACGGGCTTCCGGCCGTACCTCTCGCGTCACCGCGGGCGATGGGCCGGCAGGTAGATGTCGGCCCGGTCAGGATGGCTGGCGTCGAGCCATCCGTGGAGATGCATGTCGACGATGAGCCGTAGAAGTGGTTCACCCATTTCCGGCACGGGCAGCGGCCGCCGGGCGGCACTGGCGGCGACGCGCACCTTCCACCACGAGCCCACGGGCTCGGCCGCAATGGTCAGGCCTTGGCCGCCCATCCATTCCTGGGCTCGCGTGAAGGCCTCGACGAGCGCGGGTTCCGAGCCGAGGACCACCGCTTGCGGAGGCAGCTTGCGCACGGCGCTGGGAAGGGCCAGGTTGAGCACGGCGCCGAGGACCACCCCGCGGGCGCCGTCCTTCGGCAGGATGGCCGCGGCCTCGACGGCGGCCGCCCGGCGGCCGACCTCCTGCGCCTGCTCGAATACCGTCTCGAGCAGCTCGGGACGGCCGAAGGCCGCCTGCCGCGCCGACTCCTGGAGGGTGAGGACCGCTGAGCGCAGCTTGTGCCCGAGCCGGGTCAGCAGGTAGGTGCGCTGCTCATCGGCGAGCTGCTGACCGAGCTCGCTGCAACGCCGGGCCAGCGCCAGCCCGCCCCGCTCCGCCCAGCCGACGAGGCGGCCGTTCAGAGCGAGGGGTGCCCATGGCCCGCCGGGTGGGGGAAAGTCGAGGTCGGCAGGGCCGTGGCGCCGGCGGCCGGGGACCGATTCCATCCCGCCGCCCACCCTGACCCACATGGGACCTGGCGAAGGTGGGCGTCTTCTGGCGGCTACTATCGGCAAGGCCGCGCGTTGGATTCCCAGTTGAAGTGGACCACGTGCCGTTGATCCACCTAACGGCTGGTACCCGCTGATTCTCGCGCGCGACTCTGAATCGATGTGTCTACCGCCGGCACGATGAACTTGAAGGTCGTGCCGTTGCGGTTGCTCGATGCCACCCAGATCCGGCCGCCGAACGACCGTTCGACCACCAGCCTGCAAAGGTAGAGGCCGAGGCCCAGACCCCCCTGGGAACGGTTTCGGCCCGCCTGCCCGGTCTTTTCAAAGACCCGGTCCAGGCTGCCCGGCGCGAGACCCTGTCCGTGGTCCGTGACCGTGATCTCCAACCAGCCCTGCGGCGCGTTATGCGCCTGTACCAGCACCGACTTGGCCGTGTACTCGAGAGCGTTGCCGATCAGGTTGGTGAGCACCTGAGCCAGGTGGGCGGGCTCGCAGGAGGCAGGTGGCAAGCCCTCAGACAGGCTGACCTCGACGGCCGAAGAGCGTTCCGGGTACCGGTGCCGGAGGACGCCCATCACGCCCTCCAGCGCGGACCCAAGGTCGACGGGTCCGGGGCTCGGCTCAAAGTGCCGCGTTTCGAGCTTGGCGATGATCAGCTGGCTCTCGACGAGGCTGAGCAGGCGATCGGACGACTCGTAAGCCTCCTGCAGGAGCTCGCGGCGGCCGCCGGCGTCGATGGTGGCATCCCACTGCATGATCCCGGCCAGCGTGTTCTTCATCGCGGCCGCAGGGCTCCGAACCTCGTGCCCGATCGCGCGCAGCATCAGGTCCTTGGCCTCCAGTGCGAGCCGCTGCGCGGTCACGTCCTCGTGCAGCGTGAGGACGCCGGCGGGCTCACCTTCGAGACCGGGAATGACGACTCGCCGCACGTGGACGATGCGATCCGGGTTGCGGAGGTGCAGCTCCAGAGTGTCGTCGGACTCGCCTTCGTCGCTGAGCAAGGCGCCGGCTGCCGCGTAGATCTCCGCGGGTGTCCGGCCGGGCATCTCCGAGGCTTGAAGGTTGTAGATGGACTCCACCTCCGGGTTGGCGTAGACGACGCGGCCCGCCGCATCCTCGAGCATCACACCCACCGGCGAGTGGCGAAGGATGGCGTTCATCATCCGCCGCTCGCGATCGAGTGCATCCACGAGTTCAAGCTGCCCGATGAGCACCGCTGCCTGGCCGGCGAGCACAGCCGCCAGCCGCCGCGTTTCCGAGGCCCCACCGGTCATCCTCGCCACCAAAAGCCCAGCCAGCCGGCCCTCCACCTGGATGGGAATGGCGAACGCGTCGGGCGATGCGCCGAGCAGATCCAGAAGCGCTCGCAACCGGCGGCCGCCCGTCGGCGAAAGCAGCGCGCTCAGGAGCTGGGCGCTGTCGGCCACGGGGACCCTGGGTACAGCGTCCGCGTCTGGGGAACGCCGCACGAGGTGGCCGTCTTCGAGCAGCCACAGCTCGCCCTGCGAGCCCGCCAGAGCTCGTCCCACGAGCCTGGCCATCTCTGAGCGCGCCCGCTCCGGCTGGGTGGGCGTGAGCTCAGCGAATGCCGCGACCGCTTCGAGGGTGCGGATCCGGCCCCTCGTCTCGGCGACCAGCCGGGAGTTCTCGATCGCGACTGCGGCGTGGCGTGCGAAGTCGAGCGCGCCGGTGGTGGGCTCCTCCAGGTGCGTCGAGGCGTGAACCGATCCGATCGCGCCGACGAGGCGGTCGCCGTACCAGAGCGGGATCAGGCTCCATGTCTGGCCGCGCGCCACGCCGGTCAGCACCCCGGTCGGCGCCTCGCGCCAGCTGTCCTCAGTATTCAAACCGGCCCACGCGAGCACTCCGTCGGCGGTTGGATCACCGCTCCCTCGCGTGGCGCTGATCCGCCCCTCGATATCGAACGCCCAGCAGACGACGCCTGCGCACTCGAGCATGGTGCGAGCCTGGTCCGCGATGTTCGCGACCACGCTCATCAGCTCGTGGCCTGCGAGCGCCGCCAGCTCCTGGATGCGGACCGACTGGGCGAGCGCGAGCTCGTTGGCGTGGTGCAACCGCATCGTCCGTAGCGCGATTCCGACCACGGGCGCCGCGGCCTCGAGCAGCTTCAGGTGGGCGAGTTGGAAGCGGCCCCCGTCGACCCGCTCCGCCGAGATGCCTGCCACCACCCGTTCGCCCTGTGTGATCGGCACCAACAGGAGGTGACTCGCGGTGGTCGAGCGATGACCGTTGACCGAGCCGGCGAGGCCGTCGTCCCCGACCGGCATCAACTCGAGAATCGAGGTGCCGCCATCGATCAGCCGGCGAAACAAGGGCGCCTCGGCCACGGGCGTGGGGCCAAACGGCACCGGAGCACCGCCGGGCTCGCCAGTGAACCCGACCACGTCGCCGGCAACGTCGAGGTACGCGAGGACCATATTGGCCGCGTCCGTGTAGTCGCTGACCGCGGCAAAAATTGCTTCGGCGATCTGGCTTTCGTCTGATGCGCCCGCGACTCCCAATTCCAAGAGGTGCAGGGCCTCCAACCGCGCCCGCTCCGCCTGCGCCTGGGCGAAGTGGTCGGCGTTGGCCAGCGCCAAGCTCACGTGCGCCGCCACGTCCTGGAGCAGCTTCACATGCCAGTCGTCGAAGGCACTCTCGTGGTAGGACTGCAACGACAGCATCGCGGTGATGCGTTCTCCGCTCAGCACCGGCACCCAAACGAACGAACGCGAAACAAGGCGGCTGTCGTCCGGTGGTCCGGAGACGAAGACGGCGGCGCCCTGACCCACGTTCCAGCGTTCGCGCTCCAATCCCTTGCGTTCGAACGTTCGCGCCCACGGCGAGCGGCGCACAAGGACGGGCTGGCCGGTCTCATATGCCTCGCGCGACGGACCGGTGACGGCGAGCGCCACCGGCGGCACCCCCTCCTCGACCCCGGCAACATATTGGTAGCCCTCGGCAACCGGTCCCTCGGGTGTCTGCGTGATGGTGGCGAGAATGAAGCCGTCGAAATCGAGGAATGTCGAAAGTTCCTCGCGTAGGGTGCGCATGATCGACCACCGGTCGAGGCTCGACGCGAGACGCCGTCCGATCGAGTTGACCACCTCCAACCGGCGCCTTTGGTCTTCGATCGCCTCGTAGCTCCGAGCGTTGCGCAGAGCGAGGGTGACCTCGTCCGACACCAACTCCAAGAACGCTGCCGTCGACGCTTCGTAGGCATAGGGTCGAGAGCACCTGATGCCCAGAGCGCCGCTCACGACTCCGCCTTCCTTGATGGGGACCCACAGCGAAGACGCCGGCTCGTGGATGAGCAGGGGGTTGGGGTTGCGCAGCATCGTCTGCGCAGCCGCAGCCTGGGCTGTCCGCTTCGAGATCCATCGAGACGTCGGGGCGGAATCCGCCTCCACATGGAGCAGCCGCGCCTTTCGCGCCTGGTCATGCGGCAGAGAGACCATCTCCAGGACATCCACCGGGAGGAGCTCGCTCAGGGTCGTGTGGAGCGCAGCCAAGACGCTCGTCTCGTCGAGGGTCGAGGCCATGGCCCTGGCGATGCTGTTGAGCGCACCCAGCCGGCGTGCCTGGTTGCGCGTGAGCTCGTTGAGCGAAGCGTTGGCGATCAAGACGCCCAGCCGGCGATGGACCTCATCCAGAAACGCAATCTCGGCCGCGGGTACACGTCGGTTGCGGTGCGACTGGTAGACGACGCTGCCGATGACCTCGCCCTGGTGTTCGACCGGGACCCAGATCGCAAACTTCGGCGGCCGCGTGCCACCGGGCCCTTTGCCGATCTCCAGGCGCTTGGGGCCAGGGCCTTTGACAAGGGTAGGACTCGGTGTGGTGTAGTGATGGGCCCAGACCGAACCGCTCAGCGGTCGCCTGCGAAGGTCCTGGAGCACGCCGGAGTCGATCGCGATCGAGTGATACCAGCCTTCTCGCTCCAGGACCTGGAGCAGCACCACGTTGTAACCGAACAGGGGCTCCAGGCCGCGGTAGAGCACCTGGATGATGTCCGCTTCGGTGATGCAGCTGCCCAACTCGTGCACGAGGGTGCCCGGCGTGGTGGCGGCGACGGCCTTCTGGACCCTTCGAGTCGCGATCGGCTTGGACGGGCGCGCCGGGAGCGCCAGGCCTGCGAGCGGCTTGGACAGCGCGCGGCGCCTCAACCCGTGCCGGGCCGGACTAGGCATTGCCATGGATATACTGCGCCACGAGCCCCTTGCCGTTCACTCCGCCCAAGCCGATCGCGCCCACGCCTGATGACCTGCGCGGCTCCACGATCCTCGTGGTCGACGACGAGCGAGCCTGGCGGGTGATCCTGGAAACCGACCTGCGCATGCTCGGCTACAAGGTGTCCATGGCGGAGGACGCCGACCAGGCCTTGGAGCGCGCGAAGTCGGACGGTCCGGAGGTCGCGATCATCGACCTCATGCTCCCAGAACCGATGGACGGCTGGGGTCTGTTGAACGAGCTGCGCGTGCGCGGGCACAAGCTACCGGTCATCTTCTACACGGCGTACCCCGTCTTTCCCTCGGGCACAGACGATCCCGATGTGGTCGGGTACATGAGCAAGGCGGTCGACCGGGCGGATCTGTATGCCCTCCTGCCGCCGGCGATCCGGCGCTCGCGCGAGCGCCGGGGTGGTGATGCTTAGCCTGTGCCTACCAGAGCCCGAACCACTCCCACCAAGCCGCGCCCGAGGCCATGGCCAGTGCGCCTACGATCACCAAAGCAAAGGCCACACGCTGCGCCTTGAATTTCCACGTCATCCCCATCGTCCCCCTTGGCTTTTCCAACTTCAACAAAACCCGGTTTCGAGTATGCACTCGCGCGTTGAAGAGTGGTTGTTCAGATCACGTCAATTATTATTAACACTCATATAGGTCAATTCCTTGGAGAATCCAAGCATCAGGAGCCAGAAAGAGGAGATTCCGCGAAACCGTGAGGTGCGATTGCCGCCGCTGCCGCCTGGGCTGGAGGTCTACCGTCCGGCCGAGGTGCTCGGATCGGCGGTGCTGGTCGTGGAGGACGAGGCCGCGATGCAGCAGCAGCTGAGGATCGACCTCCACGACCTCGGCTACCGCCCCGCCGTGTCGTCGTCCGCGCCCGAGGCGATGGAGTTCTTGGCGCGCGAGCGCGTGGCGGCGGTCCTGCTCGACCTGGTTCTCGACGAGGGGGAGGAAGCCGGGTTCGATTTGCTCACCTGGATCCGTCACCACCATCCTGGTCTGCCGGTGATCGTGCTGTCGGCGGCCCAGGTCACCTCCGCCGCAATCCGCAAGGCGTACGAGCTGGGCGCAAGCTCCTACTTCGTCAAGGGCAACGTGCCCATGGCCCACATCTACTCCGACCTCGCTGCGCGCCTCGTCGAGCGCGGCACGGGGCGCCCGGGGAGCTATCGATTCGGCCGCCTGGAGTTCGACCCGACACGCCGGACGGTGAAGCTTGGCGAGGGTGAGATCCGTCTCACGCCGCAGCAGACGGCTCTCGTGCTCCACCTGGCGCAGGGTTCAAAGCCGGCGACCGCGCGTGACCTCATCGAAGCGGGACTGTTCCGAAGCGATGCCGCCCACTCCACCGTGCACTCTGCGCTGCTCACGCTGAGGCGGCGACTCGACGAGCTGGAGGACGGGCTCGGTCCGAACTTCGTGCGCGCGTCCGCGCGCGGTTACAACCTGTTCGCCGTGTCATGAGTGGCGATCCCCCGACAGCGCCGTTCCCAAGCATCTCCGTGCTCGACGAAGTGATCGAGCTGCGGCGTCACTTCCACCGTCATCCCGAAGTGAGCTTCAGCGAGCATGAGACCAGCAAGCGGTTGGGCGACCGATTGCAAGAGCTGGGCCTCGAGCTGAAGCCGTGCCCGACCGAGACTGGAGTCGTCGCGATCCTCGACACTGGCAGGCCAGGCAAGACGGTCATGCTGCGTGCGGACATCGATGCGCTGCCCATCCACGAAGAGTCCGGGGTCGATTTCCCGTCGAAAGTGGACGGCCGCATGCACGCATGTGGACACGACGCTCACATGGGGATCATGGTCGGGGTCGCGCGAACGCTGGTGGACCGCATCTGGGACGTCAGTGGCCGCTACCTGTTCGTGTTCCAGCCGGCGGAGGAGATCGTCAGCGGCGCCAAGGCGATGATCGCGCGCGGCTTGCTCGACGACCATCATCCCGACTCAGTCATCGGCTTGCACATCACCAGCTTCACCGAGTCGGGCACCGTGATCACGCGCCCCGGACTCATGTGGGCTGGGTCGGACGCGTTCCAAATCGACTTTGCAGGACCTGGCGGCCATGGCGGCATGATGGGCCGGCGCGGCAATGTGCTCGCGGCGCAGGCGTTCCTCATCGAGCGCCTTCACACCGTCGTCGAGGGACTCGAGCACGAGGGCGTGCAGTGCCACACGACGGTCGGAAACATCATCAGCGACGGAGCTTGGAACATCGTCCCACGCGGCGTCGCCGTCAAAGGCAGCCTGCGCACCTTCACGGCCTCGCTGCGCGACCAGGCCCTGGGTCGTCTGCGCGACTTGATGCAGGAGGTGGATACCGAATTCGAGGTTCAATCATCGCTCGAGCTCGTGCACGGAACCGTGCCTCTGATGAACGACCCCAACGTCACTCGGACCGTGCTCGACGTCGGTCGATCGCTCATCGGCGACAAAGCAAGCGTGCTGGGGCGGCCGCTCACTGTGAGCGACGACTTCGCCGAGTTCCTGACCCGGATCCCCGGTTGCTACTTCATGCTCGGCGCCAAGCCTGAGGGTGCGCATGCACCGGCTCACCACTCTCCTGGGTTCATGATCGATGAGCAGGCTCTCGGCGTGGGCGTGAAGGTCCTGGCGGGCGTCGCAGCCAGGCTCGCTTCCGAGTAGCGGCCACCAGTCGCATGCTGCTGCTCGCCGGGCTCGTGATCGGCATTGCAGTCGGCGTTGCCACGGGCGGGAAGCTCGGCCACCTGTCCACCCTGCGCTTTCGCTGGCCGTACTTCGTGTTTGGGGTCCTCGTGGTCAAAGAAGTGGTGCTGGTGACCCCCCTGAACCGCATCGACGGAATGCAGTTCGTATACGCGGTGTCCCTGGCGGCCCTGGTCGGATGGACGATCTGGCACATAGACCTCCTCCCCGGTGTGTGGCTCGTCAGCGCGGGTGCGGCGCTCAACCTTGTCGTCGTGCTGGCCAACGGCGGACGCATGCCGGTGTCACCGGAGCTGGCGGCCCGCGGTTCGCACCTTCTGGTCGACCGTGGCTTCGTGGGTCAGTACGTCCTCATGGGCCCGCACACCAACCTCAAATGGCTTGCCGACTGGGTGGCGCTGCCCGGTCCCATCGGAGCGGTCCTGCCCGAGGCGTACAGTCCCGGAGACATGGTCGCTGCGCTAGGCATCGCGGTCGTGGCCTTCCTCGCCACCAGGCGGCGCTCAGAGCGCCAGGTTGAGGTAACCTCAGGTCGTACAGTGAGTGACCCGCCGTGATCATCTTCTGGATCTTCACTCTCTTCGTCGGCAGCTCAGCTTTCGCATTCGCGTACAGCTACCTCCAGCTCGGCATCCCCCTCTCCATCGCCTACGCGGTTGGCTCAGGCAGAGCTGGTCGGCGATGAGGCCGATGGACTGCTCGATTCAGTGAACCTGCAGCCGGTGGACGCGAGCGTCCCCTATCCCGAAGATGTGCCCACAGTCCCTTCGGAGAGGCTCGGGCCCGCGCTGACCGAGGAGTCGGCCTGATCCGAATCGGCGCGGCCACGCTGGTCGCGTTGTCCTTCGCGCTCCAGGGCCAAATCGCTCACGCGCAGGATCCAGGCCTCCCGCCCAACCCACATCACGAGGCGGCGCGGATCATCAGCGCCGAGCTGGCGATGAGCCAGGCACTGGAACAGATCCGAGCGATCGCCGCCCAGCCACCCGCAATTGGGTTGGTCGATGCGATCCAGCGACAGCTCGCATTGGATGGGGCCGCATACAACTACCGGAACGGCGCGCGTGAGGAGGAATTGAGGGTGTACGAGCTCGCGAGCTATGCGAGCGTCGAGTCCTCAGTCCTTCCGCTCGTTCCGACCGCGGCGGCGCAACCGTTGGAGGATGCCGTCGCCGCCCTGCATTCCCTGTACATCCTGTCCGGCATCGACCAGTACTACCTGGTCAACGTCCACTTCCTCCACCCCTACTCAGACGCCAGGCCGGTGGAAACACTCCGCTCCTACTACCTGGAGGCCCGGCAGAAGTACGGCGTGGACTGGAGCTACCTCGCATCGATCAACTTCATCGAGAGCAATTTCGGGCGCGTCAACGGGCCGTCGTCGGCGAACGCGCAGGGACCGATGCAGTTCCTGCCCGGCACCTGGCAGAACTACGGCGAGGGCGGGGATATCAACGACCCGCACGCCGCGATCATGGCCGCCGCGCGCTACCTGGTTCACTACGGCGCGCCCGGCAACATGCGGCAGGCGATCTGGCACTACAACCTCGACTACGACTACGTGGATGCGGTCGAGTTCTTCGCGAGAGCCATGCGCGCCGACCCGACATTTCTCGATCGCCTGTACTACTGGAACACCACGGGATAGCTACCTAGAGGCAGAACTAAGTGGAGCGGAGGCCGGATTTACTCCGGCCGTCGCATATGCCCCATCCAAGCGCCTGCGGACGATGTGTCACATCGGAGGGGGTCCCGTGGGGGAGGCCTGCCTCCTCCGCGCTAGTTAGAGTAAGTACTCATGGAGTATCGGATCGAACAGTTGGCCCGCACCGCCGGCGTGGCCGTGGACACGATTCGCTTCTACCAGGGCAAGGGGTTGCTTGACGCCCCCCGCCGCGACGGTCGGGTCACCTGGTACGGCGACAACCACCTCGAGCGGCTGCGCCGCATCCGGGAGCTTCAACAGCGCGGCTTCACTCTGACCGTCATTCAGCGGTTCCTGGCCGGCGAGTTGGAGCCATCGGACGAGGCCCTGGTGGCGGCGGTGACCCGGCCCGTCGCGCCGCAGACCTTCACCTTAGCGGAGCTCGCGGAGCGCAGCGGCGTCGCCGCTCCGTTGCTTGCGAGCCTCGAGCAGGCGGGCTTGCTGGTACCGGTCGAACGTGGTGACGAGCCCCTGTATCCGGCCGACGACCTCGAAGCGATCGCGGCGGGCATGCAGCTGATCGCCGCCGGCGTTCCCCTCGGCGCGCTGCTGGATTTGGGCAAGGACTATTCGTCGGCGGTGGACAGAACCGCGCGCCAGGCGGTCGACCTGTTCGACCACCATGTGCGCGAGCGCATCCAGGCCGAGGGCGGCGAAACCGAAGCTGCCGAGCGGAGGCTGCTGGATCTGTTCAACGAACTTCTCGAGGCGAGCGGCACGTTGGTCCGCCACCACTTCCAGCGCACCCTCCTGCGCGCTGCGCGCGAGCACATCGAGAAAACGGCCAAGTGATAACGGCTACGTCGGTGCGCGCCTGGGAGCTGGACCGAACGCCCGACTTGGTCGACCTGGTGAGCGCTGCACGCGATGCAGGGCATGAGGTCCTCCTCATCGAGCGACCGATGCCCGACGCCGTCAGCGTGGCCGCCCTGGGAAGGGCGTTCGACATCGTCGCGGCCGCGGGCGGCGTCGCGGTGGAGGATGCCGGCGGCACGGTTATCGACTTCGAACCCGGGGACAACCGGCTGCTGGCCGCGGCTCGCATCTGGCGGAGGCTGTCCAAATCACTCGTTCCGGCCGGCCATGCCGGGGCAAGTCCCGTGGCGGTTGGCGGTTTCGCGTACTGGCCCAGCCGCGACCCGAAAGGCCCGTGGTCCGGCTTCCCCGCCTTGCTGCTTCGCGTCCCAGTCCTGGCGGTGACAAGGGTTCGCGGACGGAGCTTTGCGATCGCCGCCGCGGCGGGAGCCGAGTCGTTGCTCGAGCTTGCTCACACCGGCGTGCGTGCGCCGGCTGCGCGCCGGCTCGATGTGACGTCGGTGCGCAACCCCGTGGCCTGGACAGCCGCGGTCGAGACTGCCGCGGCCCGCCTGCGCGCCGGCGAGGCCGCCAAGGTCGTCTTGGCCCGCGAGGTGGTGGCTCGGGGCGACGGGGTCGTCTCGGCCGGGATGGTCGCGCGCTCACTCCGCGCCGCCTACCCGTCGTGCTTCACGTACCTGGTGACCGGCGCCGACGGGACCGCATTGGCAGGCGCTTCGCCGGAGCTGCTCATCCGGCGCTCAGGCGGGCGAGCCTACTCGCAGCCGATGGCAGGCTCGGTCGCGCGCGGCGCCTCGGAGGCCGAGGACGATCGGCTCGCGCGCCAGCTCGAGGCAAGCGCCAAGGACAACGCCGAGCACCGTCTTGCGTCCGATTTCGTGGTCGAAGCCCTGCGGCCATTCGCGCGGTCAGTGGCGGCGCGACCGCCGGAGGTCGTCCGTTTCACCAACATCCAACACCTGGCCAGCGCTGTCACCGCAGAGCTCTTGAACCCGGCCGCAGACGCGCTGGAGCTTGCGGCCGCCCTCCACCCCACCCCCGCCGTCGGTGGCTGGCCGCGCGCCGCGGCCGATGCGCTCATCGACGAGCTGGAAGCGATGGAGCGAGGTTGGTACGCCGGCGCCGTCGGCTGGATCGATGCCCGGGGCGACGGCGAGTTCGCGGTGGCGTTGCGGTGTGGCCTACTGTGGGAGGACGGCGCCCGGCTCTACGCCGGCGTCGGGGTGATGCCGGACTCAGACCCCGCCCGCGAGCTGGAGGAGACCGAGCTGAAGTTCAAAGTCCTGTTAAATGCACTGACTTAGATGGAGCTTCTGACCACCTGTTCCTGGACATGAACGGGCGGACCTGCTCACCGATTTCGACAGCGCTCCGCAGCAGGAGCTTGAGCCGCCCGCGTTGGGTCGGCTCGGCGAGATCACGTCACCGACGTTGGTCGTCGTAGGCGATGAGGACTTGCAGCCGGTTCTGGAAACCGCAGACCTGCTCGTCTCGAAAATCCGCAGGCGCTCTAAGGGCGGTCATCCACGACGCCGCCCCCCTGCCGAACCTTGAACACCCTGAGCGGTTCAACCGCATCGTGCTGGACTTCCTGAACGGCTAGGTATGAGGGAAAACCCGGATGGTTTTCCCTCATCGCCGGGCGCTGCGCGCGCGGCTGCGCCCATTCCGATATATCGATGGGATCTATTTGAGGATTAGTTTCTCCACGCGACGTTTGGTTGGGTGACGAGACAAAGTCATGCCGGGGGACCCCGGCCGACCCTGCCACGCTGGTGCAATCTGGCATTACAAGCTGGTACAGGCGTGGGTTGAAGGCCGCGGCCTTTAGGTGCGTAGCGCGGCCGCGGCAGCCTCCCAACACGTGCGATGTCCGCTGACACTGTCTTCACGCTTAAAGCGAACTACGACCATGGTTGGAGCCTGGGCGTTGAACGCATCGGACAACGCCGGTTCGAGACCGGATCGGTCCGTCACCGGGCTGTAGACCAAGTCGTAGAGGCGCGCGACCTGTGCGAAATCAAGCCCGAGTGGCGTGGCGAAGAGCTCTTCGAAAACGTCCTGGTGCTGCGATTGGGGCAGGAAGTTGAAGACGCCGCCGCCATTGTTGTCGCACACGACCACCGTGGCCCGCAGGCCATGGCGCCGCAGCGCCCACAGACCGTTCATGTCGTGATAGGCGGACAGGTCGCCGAGCAGCAGGACCGTCGGAATCGTGCTCCGGGCGGCCGCCAACCCAAGTCCTGTCGAAACGAGCCCGTCGATGCCGCTGGCGCCTCGGTTCCCGTAGAAACGCTGCTGCGGCTTGGCGAGCGGCCAAAAGCTATCAGCGGCTCGGATGGGCATGCTCGAGCCGACGAAAACCTGGCCTGTGTCCGGCAGACGGGAGGCCAGGGCACGCACGATATGGCCCTCGTGCATAGGTGTCGACACGAACGACGCAGAGATGGCGGCGGCAGCCTTCTTTCCCGCCGACACCCATTCCTCACGCCACCCGCTGCGATCCAGCGGGGGCAGGGCTTCGAGCAGTCCCTGCGGGTCGCAGACAACCACGTTGCTGACGACCTGGTCCGGGTCGCGCCAGGCGCGGTCCGGATCAATCAGAAATGTTTGCGCAGACGCCGCGGCGAGCCAGGCGCCGAGCACTTTCGAGGTCGGAGTTCCGCCCAGGCGGATGACGAGGTCAGGTCCATGCTGCAGCGACCAGCCCGCTCGCAGGAGCGCTTCGTAGGACTCGATCGCGGCGCCGGTTTCCGCGCGACGAAGCTGAGAGCTTGGCTCGGCGAGCACAGGCAACCCGAGGCGGTGCAGCGCCGGGGCAAGCCGGTCGCCGTCGCGCATCTCGCCGGCGATGATGAGCGGCCGCTGCGCTCGCTGCAGCGCCGATGCCAGCGTCGTCACCTGGCTCGGCGTCGGTAGTGTCCGACCGCCGGTCACCGTCTGGCCGGGTGCGCCGAGCGCCGAGGGAAGCTGGCCCAGCGCCGGCACCAACGGCTCGCGAAAAGGAAGGTTGATGTGGACCGGCCCGGTCGCCGCCTCGGCGTACGCGCGGGCAGCCAAGCGCCGCCACAGCCGAGACACGTTGGGTGCTTCTACAGGAGGCCCCGGATCGAAGAACCACCGCACGGCAGTCCCGTACAGGCGCTGCTGGTCGATCGCCTGGTTGGCGCCAACGTCTCGGAGCTCCGGCGGCCGGTCCGCCGTGAGAACGATCAGCGGGGTGCGCGAGTAGAACGCCTCCACCACCGCAGCATGGAATTCGGCCGCGGCGGTGCCTGAGGTAGAGAGGAGCGCCACCGGTTTGCCGGTGGCCTTGGCCAGGCCCACGCCGAAGAAGGAGCCGGAGCGCTCGTCGATGTGCATGAAAACTCGGATCTTGGGATGGCGCTGCAGGGCGATGGCGACCGGCGCGGACCGCGAGCCTGGCGAGACGCAGGCGAACTCGACGCCCTGTGCGGCGAGCTCGTCCACGAAGGTTGCAGCGAAGGATTGCGTTACATCCATACGATCTATAGGGAGGTGTTGAAGATCATCGCCGAGATATCCGGTGTCCAGGTGGTCCAGATCGGGGAGAAGCGCAGCGCGCGCATCGCGTAGATGCGTAAGCGAGTAGCGCAGAAGCTGAACCCCGAGATGGGTCGCATGGGCGCCGCAGATCCGGCGATGACCTCTTCAATGGCTTCCTAAAATGCCGGTGCTCGATGGGGATGACGTCCACCTTAACTATGTCGTGATCGGCGATGGCGTGCCGGTCACGCTCCTGCACGGCTTCACCTTGAGCGGGCGCAGCTGGCAGGAAGTCATCACCAAGATGCCGGATGGCTGGAGGTGGGTGGTGCCTGACCTGCGTGGCCACGGCGCCACGCGGATCCAGCCCGGTGCGCCCTGCACGATGGACGCCTGCACGGCGGACCTCGAGATGCTCTGGGACCACCTCGGAATCGAGCGCACTCACCTGGTGGGCTACTCGATGGGCGGACGGCTCGCACTCCACGTGGCTGCGCGCCGGCCGAAACGCGTCCTCTCGCTGCTCACGATCGGCGCGCATGCCGGACTCGAGGAGGAGGCGCGCGAGGGCAGGCGCCAGGGCGACGAGGCGCTGGCGCAACGCATCGAGAAGGACGGGCTCGAGGACTTCGTCGATTACTGGAGCAGCCTGCCGCTGTTCGCCGGGCTGGAGCGTCGCGGTCCGTCTGTGACGGCGCAATTGCGGGCGGAGAGGATGAGCAACCACGTCGCCGGCCTCGCCGAATCGCTGCGCGGGATGGGCGCCGGTAGCATGGAGCCGGTCTGGGAACAGCTCCCGTACGTGCAGTGTCCCTGCACCTTCGTGGCCGGACAGCTGGACCACGGTTATGTGGCGTCCGCACGTCGTTTGGCGTCGACGGTTGTCAATGGACGCGTGGAGGTCGTGTTGCGAGCCGGCCACGCCGTGCACCTCGAGAGACCTGACGCGTTCGCGAGGTTGCTCACGGCTCATCTGCCAAGCACTCCCGTGACTGACGTGACGGGGACCCCAGAGGATGCATCGCCCTCGAGCTCCACCTCGGCCTGAATGCCGGCCGCGTAGCGAGCGGCTCCCAATCGCTCGCGGTCCAGCTCTCCGCAACCGCTCACCCGGCGCAGCACGAAAGACCGGCACCCGCGCTTGTGCCATCGCTCGACTTCGCGAGCGACCTCGGACGGTTGGCGGGCCGTGATGTAAGCCCTCATCACGCGAGGAGCCCCACGGTCAACAGCAGCGCGTAAGCAAGCTCCGCAACCGCCATGCGCTTGAGAGCCCCAACCAGGGGTGGGCCGGCCGGCGTCGCGAAGGCGGTCCGCACCGGAACCGCCGCGATGGGGATGCCGAAATGCACGAGCATGATCGTCACTCCCGCCAATCGCCAGACCAGGATGACGATCGGAATGGCGAAGGCCGCGCTGACAAGCGCGAGCAGGAGGAACAGTGTCCGCGTGCGGCCGATTCGCATGGCGAGCGTTCGCTTGCCTGCAGCCGCATCAGTCTCGATGTCGCGCAGGTTGTTCAGGACGAGGATCGCGCTCGCGAGAAGCCCCATTGCACAGCCGACCAGGACCGCCAGCGGGGTCACGCGAAGCACTTCGACGTACACCGTGCCGGCGGTCGCGACCAGGCCGAAGAAGACGAACACGAAAAGCTCACCGAGCCCGAGGTAACCGTAGGGGCGCGGGCCGCCCGTATAGAGCCAAGCCGCCAGCAAGCACGCGGCGCCGAGGGGAAGCAGGCGCCAATCGGTCGTGATGCTGAGGGCAAACCCGGCGGCGCCCGCCACGGCGAACGACGCGATCGCCGCCCACTTGACGTGTTCCGGCGCGACCACGCCGGACGCGGCCGCTCGCTGTGGTCCGACCCGCCGCGGTGAGTCGGCACCCCTGACGAAATCCGAATAGTCGTTGGCGAAGTTGACGCCGATCTGCATGGCGACTGCGACCACGAGCGCGGCGATCCCGCCCCACGGCCGAGCGCCGCCTTCGTGGACCGCGATCGCAGTTCCTGCCAGCACAGGCGCGACCGAGGCCGCCAGCGTCGCCGGCCGAACGGCGGACCACCACACACGTCCGGGACTCAGCGCCGCGGTGGCCGCCCTCACGTCAGGGCCGCTTGGGGAACTTCGAGAAGTTCGGTTTGCGCTTCTCCACGTATGCGTCCCGGCCCTCTTGTGCCTCTTCGCTCAGGTAGTAGAGGAGCGTGGCGTCCCCCGCAAGCTGTTGGATCCCCGCGAGCCCGTCATCGGCGGCGTTGAGCCCCGCCTTGAGCATGCGCAGCGCGAGCGGGCTCAGCTCCAGGATCCGGCGGCACCATGCGACCGTCTCGGCTTCCAGCGCGGCCAGCGGTACCACCTTGTTCACCAGGCCCATGTCGAGCGCTTGCCGCGCGTCGTACTGGTCGCAGAGGAACCAGATCTCGCGGGCCTTCTTCTGACCCACGATGCGTGCCAGCAGGCCCGCTCCATAACCCCCGTCGAAGCTGCCGACACGCGGTCCGGTCTGGCCGAAGCGCGCGTTGTCCGCTGCGATGGTGAGGTCGCAGACGACGTGGAGGACGTGCCCTCCGCCGATCGCGTAACCGGCCACCATCGCGATCACTGGCTTGGGCAGGCGCCGGATCTGGACCTGGAGGTCGAGCACATTGAGTCGGCCGGTGCCCTTCGGGTCGACGTAGCCGTCATCACCTCGGATGCGCTGATCGCCGCCGGAGCAGAAGGCCTCGGTCCCGGCGCCGGTGAGGATGATCACCCCGATCTTGGGATCGTCGCGCGCGACCTCGAATGCCCTCGACATCTCGGAGACCGTGGTGGGGCGAAAGGCGTTGCGGACCTCAGGCCGGTTGATCGTGATCTTGGCTATGCCGTCCCAGGCCTCATAGATGACGTCCCGGTACTGCCCGGACTTCCGCCAGCCGGTTCGCTTGGCCTTCGCGCCGCTTGTGCCTCGATCTTTCAAGTCCCCACTCCTAGAGCGATCACTAGCACCATTGGAATCGTACTTGATCGCGCGAGCGCCAGTGCCTGCAACCTCGATGCCGGATCAAGCGCGTTTGCGGGGCTTGCGTCGGGGAAACAGGCTCACGATCTTCGCGTAGTCCTCGGGGGTGTCGACGTGGTCCGCACGGCCAGGCGCTGGCACGGTGTCGAGAAGCTCGGGGTGACCCTCGAGGATCTGACGGGCACCAGCATCGCCCTTGAGCGCATAGAGCTCGTCCCACAGCTCGCGGGCGAGCACCACGGGCGGCGTCCACTCGCGCGCTGGCGCGGCGGGCAGGATGGACCCTACTGATTGCTTGCGGCTCTTGGCCACCGCGACCGCGGGCCGTGAGCCCTCGCGGCGCCATGCGCGCAGAAGGTCGGCGATCGTGCGCCCGCCGACCAGCGGCTGGTCGCCCAGCAAGACGACCGCCGCCGCGATCTCCGGTCTCAGCGCTCGGAGGCCGGCTTGGAGCGAGGACGCCATGCCGGTGCGGGCATGTGGGTTGTGAACCAGCTCGGCATCCGCACCGACCGCCTCCTTCACCTCGTCGGACGAATACACGACGACGACCTGGTGGCATCCGCCCTCCGACGCGGCCTCCACGGCATGCCGCACCATCGGCCTACCGTCGAGTTCGAGCAGCAGCTTCTGGGAGCCCGGCATTCGAGAGCCCGAGCCGGCGGCCAGCACCACCGCACCGACCGGGAGCAACGCGGCCGCGAGGCGTTCCAAGGGCGGCCTCGCCGACCTGATCCATTCGACCTCGGCATTCGCGCGTAGCGCCAGCTCTGCGAAGTCGCGCAGACGGCCACTGTCGCCGTCGACCAGGAGCACACGCCGCCCCGCGAGCGCGGAGAGGTCGGGAGGGCTGGTCGCGGGAAGGGTGATCACGGCCATCGACCCGCAGTCGTTGCGCTCGGCCAGGTGCTGGAGCGCCGACTCGATATCCCTGCCGCGTACGACCACGCTGTGGGGACCTTGCGGCTCGCGGTAAGTGCGTCCGCGGATCGGCAGGTCCAGGTCGCTCATCACGAACACCATGATTCCTCTCAGCATGCCAGACAGCGCGCACGGAG